>Ga0268257_1000378_pt1 | contig 56796 bp, 55 predicted proteins | sample AgamicAtPrz_FD_200249 | JGI IMG/M metagenome (GOLD analysis project Ga0268257, IMG submission 200249) | Agave microbial communities from Guanajuato, Mexico - At.P.rz (v2) (version 3) | ecosystem: Host-associated > Plants > Phyllosphere > Phylloplane/Leaf | place: Guanajuato, Mexico | collected... | reverse complement strand
CTCGTCCAAAGCACCCTGCCCGTCGGGCGGCTGCGGATTAACTCAGTAGACACGGCTAAGCATGTAGTACCGACAGCGGAGTACTGGCGGACGGGGGTTCAAATCCCCCCGGCTCCACCAAATTCCAAAGAAAAAGACGCCCTCGGGCGTCTTTTTTTTGTGCCTGGATTTTAGGGTGCGCGAGCCCCCAAAATCAGATTTCACCCCTTCAGTGTAGGCCGTTTCCTCAGGCCGATGCTGTACTTGTGGGAGCGGGTTTACCCGCGAAGAATCCAACGCGGTGCATGGCACCGGCTATGCCGGTGTTCGCGGGTAAACCCGCTCCCACAGGGACCCTGCCAAATCAACAAGTCATGTGCAGTTCCCTGAAAGCCCAGCTTGCCGGAGATAGGAGCAGCACAAGCACCTGCAACGAGTAAGATCGATTAATGGCCAGCAAAGCACTGCTGGATGATGCCGAACTCGGCATGATGCGCTGAACACCACACTGCCCTTCCCCGTGCTCGGCCAGCCTCAAAAACGGACTTCGCCCAACAGATACGGGGGTCAAAGGACGAATGGTCGAAATGTGTCAGGCACGGGGAATTGCTGGGAGTTTTTTGCCACTACTGGCGTTTCAGCCAAGCGCGTTCGTCGTGGTGAAATGAACTTCACTTTCTCGGCGTGTCAGATTAGGTCCTTGTCAAGCGAACTTCAGTAGAGGTACAGCCTTATGAGCATGGCCACAATTGTAAGTGCCGTGATTTCCAGTCTCGCACCAAGTGTCTTTGACCATAACAGCCTGCAAGAACCCGGCGCGCATATCTCTGCCGTCGAATACCACTACGGGATGAACATCGATGTGAAACGCGTATTGCAACGCACCGATACATCCGACAAGACCGGTGTGGTACCGGTAACCGTAGTTTATGAAGACAGCAAGGGCGAGATTCACAAGATCCGCTTCCTCGAATGGGGTGGAAGCCCCGCAGCCCCTACTGGCGTGGCCTGATCCGCCCAACGTTAAAGCCCCCCAGAAACGGAAGTCAAACCTCGTACGCATTCAGTGCGAATGATGTTTCCATCACCTGAAAACGGACATGAGCGAATGATTAAAAGTTCATTCGCGAGAAACACCATTATCTTGAAAGCCTAATTCTGCAAGTTAATTACCAGAATAGCTGAAATTCAATTTCAGCCAACAACAGCACACTCCAGCCAAACAGTGCTGGGGGTCATGCTGAGCAGTTCACAAAGTTTCACTTGAGGATATCCAGATGAAAACCATGAAAGTTCTCTTCGTTGCCGCCGCCCTGACCGCTTCTACTCTGGCGATGGCCTCCGGCGGTGGTGATCGGACCTTCGCACGCATGGAGTCAGCCCGCAAAGCCTCGATGCAGGCCTTCCAGCTCGCAGAGAAACAGAAAGCAGAAGCCGCTGTAGCTGAAAGCAAAGCCAAGCCAGCCAATGACGCCAAGGGCTGACCGGTATAGCGGCAGGTGACACCGTTGAGGCTGTACGCGCTCTCCTGCGATTCGTCATACGTGCGCTCGACCGCCACGCTGCTGAAAGGATGCGTGACGTTATGGCGTGTCACAGCCACTATGAAGCCGTAGTTTCCATGGTGCCTGCCGTACTGGCGACCACAAGCGCCACGATACAAGCCAGCAAGGCGAATGCCGTGAACACCGCCATCACATGCATGCATGGCATGACATGGTTCCAGGCTCGGGCTACCCCCAGAAAAGCGGCGAACAGCCAACCACTCATGGAGAACGCCCCCAAAAGTGCAAGGCGACCGCGGTCGGAACCCGGCAACAAGACGAAAGGGGCTTTTTGCAACAACGGGAAGCCGATGCGATGCAACAGACCGCCGTTCAATGTCAGCAACGCGACAACCGCAACCTTGGCCCAGAGCTTCTGGTTGAGCAAATACGCTGCGCCCTCGAGAAGATATCCCTGAAGTATCAACAGCAGACCACTGCCCCAAAGAGCCAGTAACGCGAGGGTGGCAATTTTTCTGGTTTCTTCCAGGTACTCATGTTTTGCCTGATCCAGCGCTTCCTTGCGCCAACTCCAAAGCTTGTGATCGGCAAGCAAGACCCTACCGAGGGCAATACAGGTCGCGAGTAGATGAACATACACGAGGAGCATTTTCAGCATTATTTTTATGACCTTCTTTTTATATGGACAATGCTCTCCTTGCGCCCTGAAATTTAATCTTAATGATACCGATTAACAGCTGCAACATAAAGTTTCAAAACCACCGGACCAACATCTTGACGGATTGGTCTACTTTTTATAGAGATCTCGGCTGCCCAGTTCAGTGGCGATCAAGCGATCAACAGGCTCATCGACGAATTTCGAGTGGATATCAATATCATCCTCTCGACTCGAGAACCGGGGGCGGGCTGTAAAACGAAACGTCCCGGCTCCTAGGCCCCCGTGCAAACTCATGGCCTTCACTGCGTTCAACTACCCGGATAAGCCAGTTCGATCTGCTGATCGAACTCCCCGCCAACCCCACAATACTCCCGCGGAATGCGCTCGATATCTTCGGCTACCTGCGCAATCACCTGGTGCAGTTCCAGGTGCTCGAGCCAGCGGCCAGGAATAGCGGCAGCACCATGTTGCGCACCCAGCAAGTGCCCGGCGACCAGCCCCGTACTGCTGCTGTCGCCGCTGTGATTCACCGCCATGGCTACCCCTTCCTCGAGTGACCGAGCTGTCAGCGCACACCACAATCCAACCGCCAGTACCTGGTCTGCGACCCAAGCAGCGCCAAAATCGTCAATGCGTTGCGGGGTGGGTGCATAGCCCTCGTAATAGAAGAACAGCACGCGCTCGATCAGGCTGCGCGTTTCCTCCATGCCAGGCACCTGCCCGTACCTGGCCAGGCTCTGAGTCACAGCGTGCTCCACGCTATCTTGTCGATCGACAATGCGCTGGAGAATGTCGGCGAACAGCCCTGCTGCCAGGTAACCGGTCGGATGCCCGTGCGTCAATCGACCGGACTGCGCTGCGTAGTCAAATGCATGGGCAAAGAATGCACAGGGTGCAACCCGTACCAGGGCACCGCAGCCCTTGCTGTTGTTTTCGCCAACCGCACCCAGCCGCCCGCTGCTCTTGAGCGCATTCAGGCAAGTTGCGTCGGGGGCGCGGCGCGACCAGAGCTCCACGTGCTTGATCAGCCAGCCATCCGTTGTCACCGGTATCGTCGAGGGGTAATCCTGTGTCATCAGCCAGCGCAGCAACGCGTGATGAATAATGCTGGGAACATGACAGGGCTGCCGTGAACTCCCTAGCACATAAGCCCGTAGCAAACCTTCAGCGGTGAACAGCATCATCTGCGTATCGTCGCTGATCGCACCGGTGATGCCGTAGGCCGGGGCAAGATCAATGATGCCCTGCGCGCCAAACCTGGCCTTGATCACAGGCCACTCGAGAAACTCCACGGGGGCGCCAAGCGCGTCTCCCACTGCGCCACCCAGCAGGCAGCCTTTGATCCGTTCAAGTCTGTTCATGTCTTCCCTTGTCACTCTTCTGCAGAGACCAGGTTCTGCAAAAGCACCAGCTTGCTTTGCAGCTGCGCGATGTGCGCTTTGTCGGCACGCTGTGCCGAGCGTAGCTCCCGGTTTTCCATCTCCCATATCCGCGCCCAACGCGCGTCCTGGCGACAGGCGAAAACCATGTGCCAGATTTCTCGCAACCGCAGGTACTGCATCAGGAGCACCACCAGGATCACCCCGATCAACACCAACGCTCCTGTTGAAACCGCTTCAGACATGGTCATGTCCACTTCCTTTCGTGACTTCAATTTATTTCGAAGACAGGAACACGATATGTAGTGTTTAATGACAGGTCTATAATGTAGACTTATACAGGTAAAGTTATCGCGCACATGGAGAGGGTATGAAACGCAAGCAATCCATCGAGCAGGTACGCTGGGACCTGGCACTTCGCTATCGCTTGATCGAGACCGTTGCCTGGTGGGAAGGCCGGCTGACCACGGGCCACCTGATGCAGAGCTTTGGCATCAGCCGCCAGCAGGCGTCGAAGGACATCAATACCTACATCACCGAACATGCGCCCAAAAACTTGACATATGACAAGCAGCTCAAGGGCTATGTACCAAGCAAGCAGTTCAAGCCGCTGTTCATCGACGACAGCGCCAGCGCCTACCTGCACCTGCTTTATCAGAACAATGAGCGGGCCCCGCACATTGACGGGCTGGCACTGGCCTATGCGCATACCCGGGTGCTGGAAGTGCCGGACCGGCCTATTCGCCCGGAAGTGCTGCGCCCCTTGCTCAAGGCCTGCCGTGAAGGTTTGCGCCTGGAAACCGAATACGTGTCCTTCAACACCCCCAACGTGGAGGTGCGCCTCATCGCCCCGCACACGCTGGTCTACACCGGCATGCGCTGGCACGTGAGGGCTTACTGCGAAAAGAACGGCCAGTATCGCGACTTCGTCCTCAGCCGCCTGCGTGGGCAGCCAGACTTGCTCGACCAATCGCCGAACACCCGCGAGCAGGATGAAGACTGGAATGTCGAGGTGCCGGTCATCTTCGAACCTGACGGGCGATTGAACGCGGCGCAGAAGGCAATCATCGAAACCGACTTCGGCATGACGCAGGGGCAACTGGTGGTGCCCAGCCGCAGGGCGCTGGTTAAGTACGTGTTGCAGCGTTACCAGATCGACCACCGCAACCTGGCAGTACTTCCCGAGGCGCAGCAATTGGTGGTGAGCAACCTCAAGGAATTGAAGCCATGGCTGTTGAATGACTGATTGTCGAATGCCGCGACGAGGGGCTCGATGCCCCCAGTCGCTGTGTCGTGGTGCCCCGCCGCACGCTTCATGATTGCCCCTCGGCCAGCAATACCTCCGGCATGGCCGGCAGCGGCCGGCTCAACAACACGCCGACCAGCATCGCGAACAGCAGCGCCGCCACACCGACGACCTGCAACACGGCTTCGAAGCCCCCGATGAACGCCTGGCGGGCCAAGGGTGCCACCGTTTCCCGTAACCCGGGCTCAAGCAATGCCAATGCCGCCTGCAAATCACCCGCGGCAACCCGCGTAGCCATTGCGGCAACCTGGCCCGATTGCCCAGGCGCCACGGCAGCCATGGCCTCATACAGCAACTGCCCACTACGTGCAGCCAGCACACCACCCAACCCACCGATGGCCAGCACGATCGCCCCGAACCGCGTGGTTGTGCTCAACCCCGAAGCCATGCCGGTGCGCTCACGCGGCACGCAAGCCATGATGTTCTTCTGCGTATCGCCATTCAGCAGCCCGGCGCCAGCACCCAGCACCAGGCTGGCGAGGGCGAATGCACTGTAACCGCCCTGCTGCGTGGCCCAGGCACACAGCAGGTTACCCGCCCCGACCAATACCAGGCCGAGTGCGAACACCTGCGCCGGGCTCAAGTGTGCAGCCAGGCGCATGCCCAGGCGTGGCGTCAGCAGCATGGCCACGGCAAACGGCAACATGCCCGCCCCTGCGGCCAGGGCCGACAGCTGCAAGCCATTCTGCAAGTACAGCGGCAGCAGGGTCATCATCACCTGGGCGCAGGCAGCGTAGGCGAACATGCCCAGCAAGGCACCAACGAAACGCCCGCTACGCATCAGCCGCAGGTCGATCATCGGCCGATCCTGGCTGCGTTCGACCATGACGAACAGGCCGAACAGGAAGGCGCTGATCACCAGCCGTCCCAGGGTTTGCGCACTGCCCCAGCCCACCTGGTTGGCATCGATCATTGCCCAGATCAGGTAACCCAGGCTGCCGGCGAAAGTCAGGCTGCCCCATGGGTCGAGCCGGGCCGCAGTGCTGTCACGGGACTCTTCGACACTGCGCAGCACCATCACTGCGAGCACTGCCACCAACGGCAGGTTGATGTAGAAGATCCAGCGCCAGCCAAGGGTGCTGGCGATCAACCCGCCCAGCAGCGGCGCAAAGGTGATGGTGGCGCCCATGCAGGCGCCCCAGAAGGCCCAGGCGCGCATGCGTTCCTGGGGTTGGTGGAAGCGGTTGCCGATCGCGGCCAGTGCCGAGGTCAGCAGCAGCGCCGCGCCAACGCCCTTGGCTGCTCTGGCCAGGTCGAGGAACAGCAGGTTGGGCGCCGCGCCACAGGCTAGCGAGGCGATGCCGAACAGGGCCAGGCCGAGCAGCAGCACGCGGCGGCGGCCAAAGCGGTCGGCCAGGCTGCCAGCGGGCAGCAGGCAGGCGGCAAAGGCCAGCAGGTAGGCGCTGACCACCCATTCGATATCGGCGAACGAGCCAGACAGGTCGCGGGCGATACTGGGCAGGCTGACCGCGACGATGTTGGTGTCGAGGATGATCAGGGCGCAGACCAGGGAGGCGGTGAGCAGGGTGAAACGCGCAGAGGGCATGGCGAAGCTCCGGATGCAGGGCTGGTTGGTCAAATCGCCGGGGCTGCCTTGCAGCCCATCGCAGGCAAGCCAGCTCCTACAGGGACCGCACCGCCTTCAAGGATTGCGCAATACCTGTAGGAGCTGGCTTGCCTGCGATGGACCGCAAAGCGGTCCCCTGCAATTCCCAGGCAGCCTTTGCCGCCAAGCCACCAGCCTTGTAGTGTTGGCCTCACCATAACGCCGCCAGCCCCCAGGCTTGTTAGCCCCGGCGGCCCGCGTCATTACCCTGCAGGTAACACCCATGGAAATCCGCCATTTCCGCTACTTCCTCTGCGTCGCCCGCCACGGTCACTTCACCCGTGCCGCCGAACAGCTGGGCATCGCCCCGCCCACCCTCAGCCGGCAGATCCAGGACATGGAGCGCGAGCTGGGCGTGCGCCTGTTCGAGCGTAACCAGCGCGAGGTCAACCTCACCGCAGCGGGCCAGGCCCTGTTGGTCGAGGCCGAACATGCCGTGCGCCAGTTCGATGCTGCACAACTGGGCGCGCAACGGGCCGCCCGAGGCGAAAGCGGGCGCATAGAACTGGGCTATGTGGCCTCGGCCGCGTACTCGGGCATGCTCCAGCAGCAAGTCAGCCGCTACAGCGAAACCTGCCCCGGCGTGCGCCTGAACATTCGCGAACTGCCCATGGCCGAACTGCCCGGCATGGTCCGCGACGGCCTGCTCGACCTTGCCTATGTGCGCTCGCCGATGGAGCTACCCGAGGAACTCGAAGCCATCGCCTTGCACCAGGAAGGTTTCGTGCTCGCCCTGCCCGCCAGCTCGCGGATAAATGAAGTGCCGCAGATCCCGGCCTCGCGCCTGGCCAATGAAACCTTCATCCTGCCCGAACAGATCTCCGGCACGCTGGAGGTGGCCGCACAAGGTGGTTTCGTCCCGAGGCTCGGTTCCCAGCCAGGCAGCCTGGTGGCGGTGATCACCCTGGTGTCACTCGGCCAAGGCATCGCAGTGGTGCCGGAGTCGGTGGTCCAGCGCGTCAGCCTGCCGCAGGTGAACTACCGGCGTATTGTCGACTGCCAAGCCAGCTCGTGGCTTAGCCTGATCCACCGGCGCTTCGAGAAAGCGCCGGCAGTGATGCGTTATGTGGAAAGCGTGAAGTGCGACATTTGATGGGTGCTCAAGCGTCCTGTTCCTCAGAAGCGCCCAAGGCATAGAACTCATGCAGCTTGGCTTGCAGCAGTGCCTTGTCCGGCAAGCGCGTTTGATACTCCGCAATCAGCGCTGGAGACAAACTGCGATTAAGTGCGTACTCGACCACCTCGTCGTCCTTGCTGGCACACAGCAACACGCCGATGGCAGGGTTTTCATGAGGCTTACGCTCATTGCGATCCAGTGCCTCAAGATAAAAATCGAGCTTGCCCAGATACTCGGGCTCGAAGCGACCAACCTTCAGTTCGATCGCTACCAGGCAGTTGAGGCCACGGTGGAAGAACAGCAAGTCCAGTGCGAAATCCCGGCCGCCAACCTGAAGCGGATATTGAGAGCCGACGAAACAGAAATCCCGGCCCAATTCGCTCAGGAACTGTTTGAGCCGCTCCATCAGTGCGCAATGCAAGTCAGCCTCAGCATGGTCCCCAGGCAGGCCAAGGAACTCGACCATGTAGGCATCTCGGAAAACATCCATGGCCGCCGGATAATTCTGCCTCAGCGCCGCTGAAACTTTTGCCGGGCTAGCGATGCTGCGTTCATACAAAGCGGCTTTCAGTTGACGCTCGAGCTCACGCCTTGACCAACGCTCCTGAACAGCCATGCGCACATAAAACTCGCGCTCATCGCGCTGCTTGCACTGTCCCAGAATGATGAGGTTGTGGCTCCAAGACAATTGTCGCACCAGTGGTGCGACTTTCTTATCACCTCGGTATGAATCGTAGAACTGACGCATCCGGAACAAATTCGCGCGAGTGAACCCGCGCAATCCAGGCTGCGTTCGAGCAAGATGCACAGCCAGCTGACTGACCACCGAATCACCCCACTCCGCCTGCTCCAGTTTGCGACTGATATAGGCACCAACCTGCCAGTACAACTCGATCAGTTGAGTATTGACCGCCTGCGCCACCCGCTGCCTGGCGCCTTGAATCAACGCCAGCACTTCCTCAAAACGGTCATCCTTTACCAAAGGAAGGGCCGGCGGCGCTTGTAGGTCTTGTTGTTCTGCGCTCATGCATCGACTCCCTTTATGAATTCGAAAGGGAGTCTACGCCCGGGGAGTCGCCGTTCGACCGTCAACGACACCGAACAAGTGTTTCAAAAAAACAAAGGGCACCCATCCACTGGTGCCCTTTGCCCTACCGCCAGGTGAACTCAATCACCCCATCGAACGCACCCCCACAGGTTGCGCATTGCCCCGCGTGGTCACGATCCCCAGGAAGGAAATCACGATCGCCAGGCCCAATGTCGAGCTCACTTCTGCCCGGTGTTCAGGCGTGAACATCATGACCGCCAGTGCTCCGCCAATGAACAGGATCACCGCCCAGGTCAGGTACGGGAACAGCCACATGCGGAACTTCAGCTCGGTGTTTTCCCGCTCCAGGCGGCGGCGCATGCGCAGCTGCGAAATGGCGATGACCATGTACACCAGCAAGGCAATGGCGCCGGAGCTGGCCAGCAGGAACTCGAACACGCCCTTCGGCGCGAAGTAGTTGAGGATGGCAATGGCCGCGCCGATCAGTGTGCTGCCGAACACCGCAGCACGCGGTACACCCACCTTGGAGGTCTTGTTGAGCATGGCCGGCGCATCACCGCGCTTGGCCAGCGAGTACATCATCCGCGAGGCGATGTAGATCGAAGAGTTCATGCAGCTGGTCACTGCCACCAGCACCACCAGGTCGACCATGAAGGCAGCGTTGGGGATGTTCATGATCTCCAGCGCACGCTGGTAGGAGCCCACCACCGCCAGCTGCGGGTCGTTCCACGGCACCACCGAAATGATCACGAAGATCGACAGGATGTAGAAGGTGCTGATGCGCCAGATCACCGAGCGAGTGGCCTTGGCGATGTTGCGCGACGGGTCGCTGGATTCGGAAGCTGCGATGGTCACCGCTTCGGTGCCGATGAAGCTGAACATCACGGTGATGAACGCACCGACCACGGCCGACCAGCCCTTCGGCGCGAAGCCGCCGTGCTCGGCCATCAGGCCGCTCAGGCCGCTGACCTCGCGGTTGGGCAGCCAGCCCATCAGCGCAGCGAAACCCAGGCCGATGAAACCGAGAATTGCCGTGACCTTGAGGATGGCGAACCAGAACTCGAACTCACCGTACTTGGCCACGCTGAACAGGTTGGTACCGGCCAACAGCAGCACCGAAGCCAAGGCGAATATCCAGCTGTCCACCTGCGGGAACCAGGCGTTCAGAACATGCCCGGCGGCCAATGCTTCGATCGGGATTACCAGTACCCAGAACCACCAGTACAGCCAGCCGATGGTGTAGCCGGCCCAGCGGCCGATGGCCTGCTCGGCGTAGGTGGAAAACGATCCGGTGTCCGGGTGTGCCACGGCCATTTCGCCGAGCATGCGCATGACCAGTACCACCAGGGTCCCGGCCACGAAATAGGAAATTATGGTAGCTGGCCCGGCTGCCGCGATGGCGTGGCCAGAGCCGACGAAAAGTCCGGCGCCGATGATGCCGGCGATGGACAGCATCGTTACATGACGTGGCTTGAAACCTTGTGCAAGGTTGCCATCAGATCCCACGGTGTTCATTGATGTTGTTCTCTTTTTGCTGACACAAGGATGGACGGGCAGGTGTAGGCGAAAATATCTCCTTTGAAATCAATAAGTCGACACGTTACTCGCGCTCTGTTGTTGATATTTGGCACGCGTCACAGAGCAACGTGTCAGTGCAGGTCGGGCTTCATTTAAGCCCCGCAGGGCTGTGGGAAATTACACGAGAACGCCCCGGAACTGTTCGATCACGACAGGGCATTTCCATGAACGCCAGATGTCGCGAATGGCATGCCCGATCGCGTCACCAGGCCGTCTGAAGCTTTTGTTTTTCATTTGGGTGTGTTTGTGGCTGTACTGGCCCTTTCGCGGGCTCGCCCGCTCCCACAAGTACTCCACGCCCCTCAAACCTGTGGTGTACCTGTGGGAGCGGGCCAGCCCGCGAAAGGGCCGGTGCAGGCATCACCACTTTCTGCCAGACACAAAAAAGCCCCGGTCTCCCGGGGCCTCTGTTGCCAGGCGTCTGCCTACGCCTGCCCGGTACGCTCGAAGCGTCGGGCCAGCAACAGGTAAGCGAGGATCCCCAGCACGCCATGGGCGGCCACGAACCAGAGTGCGTTGTGGAACGAGCCGGTGCTGGCCACCACATAACCGATCACCAACGGGGTGACGATACCGGCAATGTTGCCGATGCCGTTGAACACGCCACCGCACAGGCCAACCATCTTCTTCGGCGCCACATCCGACAACACCGCCCAGCCCACCGCCGCCAGGCCCTTGCCGAAGAAGGCCAGGGTCATCAGGGCGATCACCGCGGCATTGCCGTCCACATAGTTGGCCAGCACCAGGCTGGTGGACAGCCCCATGCCGATGATGAACGGGGTCTTGCGCGCCCTGGACGGGTGCACGCCACGACGGATCAGCCAGTCGGACACGAAGCCACCGAGAATGCCACCGGTAAAACCGCAGATTGCCGGCAACGCGGCCACCCAGCCGGCCTCCATGATGGTCATGCCACGGCCCTTGATCAGGTAGATCGGGAACCAGGTGATGAAGAAGTAGGTGAGCGCGGTGATGCAGTACTGGCCCAGATACACCGCCCACAGGTTACGGCTGGTGAACAGTTGCGCAAGCTCGGCCCGGGTCGGTTTGCTCTTGGCGGTCTTGCGTTCCTTTTCCAGGTCGACCAGGGCGCCGCCTTCACGCATGTAGTCCAGCTCTTCGGGGCTCAGCCCTGGCGCACTGTGCGGCTCGTGGTACAAGCGGAACCACACCACGCTAAGCGCCAGCCCCAGCACGCCCATCCAGATGAACACCTGCTCCCAGCTCAGCGCATGGGTCATCCACGCCATCAACGGTGCGAACACCACCACGGCCATGTACTGCGCCGAGTTGAACAGTGCCGAGGCGGTGCCGCGCTCGCGGGTGGGGAACCAGCAACTGACGATGCGCGAGTTGGCCGGGAAGGCCGGCGACTCCACCAGGCCCAGCATGAACCGCATGGAGAACAACGCTACAGCGGCGGACACACCAGCCAGGCCCATCCAGCCCACGGTCCCTTGCAGCAGGGTGAACAGCGACCAGAGGATCAGGCTGATGCCGTAGACCCGGCGGGCGCCGAAGCGGTCGAGCAACCAGCCGCCAGGTACCTGGCCCAGGGCGTAGGCCCAGGCGAAAGCAGAGAAGATCATGCCCAGCATGACCGGGTCCAGGCCGAGGTCCTTGAGCACCTCGGTGCCGGTAATCGACAGGGTGGCGCGGTCGGCGTAGTTGATGACGGTGATGACGAAGATCAGTGCCAGGACCAGGAAGCGATGGCGACCGATCCCGGCCACGGCCTGCGGTGCGGCGACGGCGGATTTGCTGTTCATGTGGACCCTCTTGCTTCTCGGTGGAAGCGATTGTTCTTGTGCGGAGAAGGTGTGGCCCTTGGGGCCTTGTGTTGCCTGTGCCGGCCTCTTCGCGGCTAAAGCCGCTCCCACAGGGTCAGTGCAGTGTTCAAGGCATGCGCTGTCACTGTGGGAGCCGGCTTGCCGGCGATGGGGCCTACACGCAATTCGGGGGAACCTCGCCGCGGAAGCAAGCAGCGAGATTCGATAAAACCATCTGCCCCATTTCCAGCCGGGTTTGCAGCGTGGCGCTGCCTCGATGCGGCTGCAGAACGACCTGATTCAGGTCACGCAGCGCCGGCGGCACATGCGGCTCATCGACGAACACATCCAGCCCGGCACCGGCAATGCGCTGCTCACGCAACGCCTCGACCAGCGCGTCCTCATCCACCAACTTGCCGCGCGCTACATTGACCAGGTACCCCTCCGGCCCCAGTGCATCGAGCACCTCGGCCGTCACCAGCACCTGCCCGCCATCGGCGGCAGCTGCAACCACAAGCACATCCACCGAGCGCGCCAGCTCGACCAGGTCGGCCTCATAGCGGTAGCCGGTTTCTGGTTGCTCGCGCCGCCCGTTGTAGGCAATGCGCATGTCGAATGCAGCGGCACGCCGAGCGATAGCCTTGCCCACCTCGCCAAGCCCGACGATGCCCAGTTCGATACCGCTGACCTTGCGCGCCAATGGCAGGTCGACCTTGCCCCACAAGCCATCACGCACCAGCCGCTCACCCTCGCCCAGGCGGCGCAAGGTGCCAATGATCAAGCCCATGGCCAGGTCGGCCACATCTGCAGTGAGCACACCCGGCGTAGTGGTGACATGGATGCCGCGGCTGGCCGCATGGCGCAGGTCCACAGCATCGGTGCCGATACCGCTGATGGCGATGATCTCCAGCGCGGGCAGTTGCTCCATCAGCTCATTGGACAGGCCCTTGGCACCGCCTGTAACCACACCACGAATGCGCGGGCCGGCTTCGTCGAGCAACTGTTGCGGGTTGGAATGCTGATACAGGCGATGTACCCGATAGGCGCTGACCAGCCGGGCATCGATGGCCTCTGGTACTGGCTGGGTCAACAGCACTTCGATGGGGTTTTCGTTCATGGTGGGCATCCGGCAGTTCGAAGACATGACTCGATGCTAGGCCGGCATTTGATACAGGTCTAATATAGATGCTGGATCGAATAATTCAGGAATTGAATCATGGAGCTGCATCAGCTGCGCTGCTTCGTGGCCGTGGCCGAAGAGCTGCATTTCGGCCGTGCCGCCACCCGCCTGCACATGACCCAGCCGCCCTTGAGCCGGCAGATCCAGTTGCTGGAACATGCCCTCGGCGTGTTGCTGCTCGAGCGTAACAACCGCCAGGCGCGGCTGACCCTGGCGGGCCAGAGCTTTCTCGAAGACGCCCGTTGCATCCTGCAGATCGCCGAGTCGGCCAGCCAGTCGGCGCGGCGCATTGCTCATGGCGAAGCGGGCCGGTTGACCCTGGGTTTCACCGCAGTGGGTGCCTACAGCATGATCCCGCGCTTGCTGGTGCATGCCGGGCAGGCGCTGCCGGACATCGAACTGGTGCTCAGCGAACGCGTCTCCAGCACCCAGGTGCATGACCTGGAGGCAGGGCTGATCGATGTTGGCCTGGTGCGCCAGGTATTGCCCAGCGCGCGAGTGGAGTACCTGCCGATCCACCGCGAACCCTTCATCGCCGCCCTGCCCGCCGGGCATGCGCTGGTGGCACGTGAGCGGCTCAGGCCGAGCGATTTCGATGAACAACCATTCGTGATGTACAGCGCCAACGAAGGGCGCTACTTCCATGACCGCATCGCCAACCTGTTTGCCCGGCATGAGGTGCAGCCGCGGTACCTGCACCAACTGGGGCAGACTCACTCGATACTGGGGCTGGTCAATGTGGGGCTGGGCTGCGCGGTGGTGCCGGCCTCGGCGCAGGCATTGCGCCTGGAGCAGGTGGTGTTCAGGCCATTGGTGGGGATGGAGCAGCAGGCGGAGATTTTCCTGGCGTTCTGCCGGGATAACCCCAACCCGGTGCTGGGGGCATTCGTGGCGATGGCGCGGGCCTTCTTCGAGCAGGGTTAACCTGTTCCGGCCTCTTCGCGGGTAAACCCGCTCCCACTGGGTTTGCATAAACTTTGAGGGATATGCAGTACCTGTGGGAGCGGGTTCACCCGCGAAGAGGCCAGCAGCCTCAACGCACCAGGCAAGGCCGCTTGTTATCGAAGCTCCACCCCGGAATCAGGAACTGCATTGCCACGCTGTCATCCCGCGCGCCCAACCCCATGTTGCGGTAGCACTCATGCGCCTTGGCCAACTGGTCTTCATCCAGCTCCACCCCAAGCCCCGGCCGCGCCGGCACGTGCACATGCCCGTCGACGATGCGCAGTGGTTCGCGGGTCAGGCGCTGGCCGTCCTGCCAGATCCAGTGGGTGTCGATCGCAGTGATTTCACCCGGCGCCGCTGCCGCCACCTGGGTGAACATTGCCAGCGAGATATCGAAGTGGTTGTTGGAATGCGAACCCCAGGTCAGCCCCCAGTCGTTGCACATCTGCGCCACCCGTACCGAACCCTGCAAGGTCCAGAAGTGCGGGTCGGCCAGCGGAATGTCCACCGACTGCAACTGGATCGCATGGCCCATCTGCCGCCAGTCGGTAGCGATCATGTTGGTGGCGGTGGGCAGGCCGGTAGCGCGGCGGAACTCGGCCATCACCTCACGGCCCGAGTAGCCGTTCTCGGCACCGCACGGGTCTTCGGCGTAGGCCAGCACATCGTGCTTGTCGCGGCACAGGGCAATGGCCTCCTTCAATGACCAGGCACCATTCGGGTCGAGGGTAATGCGTGCTTCGGGGAAACGTTCGGCCAGCGCCGTTACCGCTTCCATCTCCTCCTCGCCGCGCAACACCCCGCCCTTGAGCTTGAAGTCGCTGAAGCCATAGCGCGCCTTGGCGGCCTCGGCCAGGCGCACCACCGCGTCCGGGGTCAGGGCCTTTTCGTGGCGCAGGCGGAACCAGTCGTCCTCGGCATCGGCTTCGTTGCGGTAGGCCAGGTCGGTTTGCTGGCGGTCGCCGATGTAGAACAGGTAACCGAGCATCTTCACCGCCTCGCGCTGCTGCCCCTCGCCCAGCAGTGCCGCCATCGGCACGTTCAGGTGCTGGCCGAGCAGGTCGAGCAGCGCCGACTCGATGGCCGTCACCGCATGCACGGTGATGCGCAGGTCGAAGGTCTGCAGGCCGCGACCAGCCGAGTCACGGTTGGCGAAGGTCTGGCGCATGGCATTGAGCACGCGCTGGTAATGGCCGATCGGCTGGCCGACCACCAGGCTGCGGGCGTCCTCCAGTGTCTGGCGGATCTTCTCGCCGCCCGGCACCTCGCCCAACCCGGTATTGCCGGCGCTGTCACGCAGCACCACCACGTTGCGGGTGAAGAACGGGCCATGGGCACCACTGAGGTTGAGCAGCATGCTGTCGTGCCCGGCGACGGGGATCACGCGCAGATCAGTGACCACGGGGGTGCTGGTGTGAAGGGTCTGCATGTTCATGGTTGTTGTCTCGCAGTCATCAATGGCTCTGACCCAGGGCCGAAGGGGCCTTGAGGTCATCGGAAGGGACGCCCTTTGGGCGAGTGCGTACGAAGAAGATGGCAATGGCCGCCAGCACCGAGGTCACCGCCAGGCCGTACAGGCCGCCCTGGATCGAACCGGTCTGCTGCTCCAGCAGGCCGAAGGTGGTGGGAGCGACGAAGCCGCCGAGGTTGCCGACCGAGTTGATCAAGGCGATCACCGCAGCGGCGATGCGGGCATCCAGGTAGCCCTGCGGGATCGGCCAGAACAGTGACGACGCCGACTTGAAACCGATGGCCGCGAAGCACACCGCGACAAAGGCGAACACCGGCCCACCCGTGGTGGACATGAACATGCCGATGGCAGCGATCACCAGCGCACCTGCGACCCAGGCCTGCTGGCACTTCCAGCGCGCCGAGCCGGCGGCGAAGGCATACATGGCCAGGATCGAGATCAGCCACGGGATCGAGTTGAAGAAGCCGACCTGCAGGTCGCTGAGGTCACCCATGCGCTTGATGATGCTCGGCAGCCAGAAGGTGGCGGCGTAGATGGTCAGCTGGATGCAGAAGTAGATCAGGCAGAACAGCAGGATCTGGCGGTCCTTGAGCAGGCTCCAGGCCGATGGCCTGACCGCGCCGACCGCTTCGCGCTCAAGCTGCTCGCGATCGATGGCGGCCACCAGTGCTTCCTGCTCGGCCTGGCTCAGCCACTTGGCGTCCTGCGGCCTGGAGTCGAGCCAGAAGAACACGAAGAAGCACAGCGTCACCGAGGCCATGCCTTCGATGAACAGCATCCACTGCCAGCCATGCATGCCCAGGCCCTGAATCTGCATCAGCGCGCCGGCCAGCGGCCCGGAAATCAGCGACGCCAATGCCGAGCCGCTGAGGAAGATGGCAATCGCCTTGCCACGCTCGGCGGCCGGCAACCAGCGGGTGAAGTAGTAGATCACCCCGGGGAAGAAGCCCGCTTCGGCAACGCCCAGCAGAAAGCGCAGCACGTAGAACTGGGTTTCGTTCTGCACGAAGGCCATGGCCGTGGCCACCAGCCCCCAGGTGAACATGATGCGGGTCAGCCACAGCCGTGCGCCGACCTTCTGCAGCAGCATGTTCGAGGGCACCTCGAACAACGCGTAGCCGATGAAGAACAGGCCGGCACCAAAGCCATAGGCCGCGGCGCTGATGCCCAGATCGCTTTCCAGATGGGGGCGGACGAAGCCGATGTTGACGCGGTCCAGGTAGTTGACGATGAACATGATGACGAACAGCGGCAGGACGTGGCGCTTGACCTTGGCCACGGCGCTGGCCAGGGCGTCGCCTTCATTCCGGGCAGACGGAGCGAGGGTATCGTTCACTTGCGGATCTCCCACTAATTGTTTTTGTGCGGGTCGAGGTTGTCTGACATGGCAGCGGGGAGGAGCATATGCGCAGCGCAGTTGTACGACAAGATCAGCAACATCGGCAAAATCACAAAATACAAGCTACCGCAAAGCCAATATTCGTCGATCTTGCAAAAACAGACAAACTACTCGCTGGCTTGACCGCTGGAAAAATCGGCAAGAAATATTTTTATCGATTAACTTGTCGTACAAGCACAACAACAATCGGATCACACCATGGCCACCGAACAAGCCCACAAACGCGGCCACAGCCGTGCCCATGACCTGGTCTCCAGCCTGACCCAACAGATCTTGCTGGGTACCTTCAAGCCAGGCGACAAGTTGCCCTCGGAAAACAGCCTGGTGCGCGAGCATGGGGTCAGCCGCACCGTGGTCCGCGAGGCCCTGTCGAAATTGCAGGCCTCGGGGCTGGTGGAGCCACGCCACGGTATCGGTACGTTCGTGATGGAGCGCCAGGCCCAGGCCGGCCTGCGCATCGCTGCGGAAAGCGCGGCGAATGTGCGCGACCTGCTGGAGCTGCGCATCGGCCTGGAAGGCCAGGCCGCCGCCCTGGCCGCGCTACGCCGTGACGAGGGGCACCTGAGGCGCATGCGCCAGGCGCTGGATGACTACCAGGACCTGGCCGCCGCCGGCGACAGCTGCATCGAGGCCGACCGGCGCTTTCATCTGTTGATTGCCGAGGCCACTGGCAACCTGTACTTCACTGAAATGCTGTTGCAGCTGGGCAACGGCCTGATCCCGCGCAACCGCATGGCCCTGGCCGAACGCAGCGGGGCGAAGCTGGCGCGGCAGGCGTACCTGGCCAACCTCGAGCATGAGGCGATCCTCAATGCCATCCGACGGCAGGACCCGGACGCGGCGCGGGCGGCGGTGTGCCTGCACCTGTCCAATAGCCGCGACCGACTACTGCCCGAACAGGTCTGACACGATCCCCTGTAGGAGCGGCCTTGTGTCGCGAAGGGCTGCACAGCAGCCCCTCGATTTCAGCTACAGAATTGCAGGCCGGGGGCCGCTTTGCGGCCCTTTCGCGACACAAGGCCGCTCCTACAAAGAGAACCGCATCAGGCCCTGTTACCAGGTCAGGCAGATCTTGCCGAAATGCCGATTGCTCTCCTGATAACGGAACGCCTCGACGATCTGTTCCAGCTCGAAATGCTTGTCCACCACCGGCCGCAGGCCGTTGGCATCGATCGCCCGCACCATCGCCTGCTGCTGGGCGCGGCTGCCCACCAGCACGCCTTGCAGGCGAATCTGCCGCACCAGCGCCTGCACCAGCGGCAATTGCCCGGCCACGCCGGTGAGGATGCCGATCAACGACACATGCCCACCAATGCGCGCGGCAATCATCGATTGCTCCAGCGTCGCCGGGCCACCCACTTCGATCACATGGTCGACTCCGCGGTTGCCGGTCAGCTCGCGCACTTTCTCACCCCACGCCGGGGTGCTCTTGTAGTTGATCAGGTGGTCGGCACCCAGGGCTTTCAGGCGCTCCAGCTTGGCGTCGCTGGACGAGGTGGCGATCACCGTCGCGCCGGCCAGCTTGGCAAACTGCAGGGCGAAGATCGACACACCGCCGGTGCCCTGCACCAGCACCGTATCGCCGGGCTTGAGGTGGTCGTCGTTCATCAACGCACGCCAGGCCGTGAGACCAGCCGTGGTCAGCGTGGCAGCTTCAGCATGGCTGAAGCCCTTGGGCGCCAGGGTGAAGGCGGTGGCGCGAGCGGTGACCTGTTCACGGGCGTAACCATCGATACCGTCGCCGGGCACCCTGGCGAAGCCTTCCACATTGGCCTGGCCGTCGAGCCAGTCGGGGAAGAAGGTACTGACCACATTGTCGCCGACCTGGAACTCGGTAACGCCGCTACCCACCGCGACCACTTCGCCAGCGCCATCGGCCATGGGGATGCGCCGCTCGCTCGGGCCCCACATGCCGCTGACAACGGCGAAATCGTGGTAGTTGAGAGAGCTGGCGTGCAGGCGCACGGTGATTTCGCCGGCCTGGGGTGCGAGAGCCTCGCTGGTACCGACCTCGACCTTGTCGTAGCCGCCGCCGGGTTTTACGTAGATGGCCTTGCTAGTCATGGATAGGTCTCCGTTCAGGGAATAGATTGGGGTTCAGCATAGACAGGTCCGGCCTCTTCGCGGGTGAACCCGCTCCCACAGGTTGAGTGCTGGACTTGAGCTCGGCGCGGTCCCTGTGGGAGCGGGTTTACCCGCGAAGAGGCCCGCGCAGGCGACACAAAAACTCAGCCCAACATCACCTTCAATGCCCGGCAATCGGCCGCATGCCAATCCACCAGCTCCGGCCACGGATTGTCCGGCAGGTTCACCAGCACCGTGCGCGCCCCCGCGGCCCGCCCACAGTCCAGGTCAAACCGGTAATCCCCCACCATCACCAGCTCACCCGGTGCCACACCCCAGGCATTGGCAATCTTCAGCAGCCCATCCGGGCTTGGCTTGGGCGCCGCTTCGTCACGCCCCAGAATGTGCTCCACCGGGAAGCAGTCCGCCAGGCCGATGGCCTCCAGCGTCACATGCGCCAACTCACGGGCATTGCGGGTCAGAATGCCCAGCCGGCAACCTCGCTGGGCCAGTTCGCGCACCAGTTCCACCGCCCCGGTGGCCGCCGTGGAGGCAATCGCCAGGTCACGCTCGTGCTCCAGCAGCCAGGCATGCTTGGCCGCCGCCTCGTCCGCCGGCAAGGCTGCCAGGTGGGTGAGGATGTCGTGCTCGGCCGGGATATCCAGCGCCACGCGGATGGCGGCAAAATCGTGCACGGCCACGGTCAGGGTGCCGTCCATGTCGAACACCCAGTTGCGTACCTCGCCCAGACTCATGCCCAGTCCTTGCGATGGCGAATCAGGCCTTCCTGGCACGACGACGCCACCAGTTGCCCGGCCTGGTTGAAGATGCTGCCGCGGCAGAAGCCACGGGCATTGCCCGCCCAAGGGCTGTCGGTGGCGTACAGCAGCCACTCGTCGGCACGCAGGTTGCCATGGAACCACAGCGAATGGTCGAGGCTGGCGATCTGCATGTCACGCTGCCACACCGATTTGCCATGGGGCAGCAACGCAGTGGTCAGCAGGCCGAAGTCCGAGGCGTAGGCCAGCATGTATTTGTGCAGGGCGGGGATATCGGGCAGGTTGCCGTCGGCGCGGAACCAGGCGTACTTCACCGGGTCGCCAGGCTTGGGGTTGAACGGGTCGCGCTCGGTGACCGGGCGTATCTCGATCGGCTTGGCGCACAGCACCTTGTCGCGAATGCGCTCGGGCAACTGGTCGGCCATGGCCCGGGCCAGCTCGACTTCAGTGGGCAGGTTCTCCGGGCCGACCACCTCGGGCATCTGCGCCTGGTGCTCGAAACCTTCCTCGTCGTACTGGAACGAGGCGCTGCAGGTGAAGATCGGCTGGCCCTTCTGAATCGCGGTCACCCGCCGGGTGCTGAAGCTGCCGCCATCGCGCACGCGGTCCACCGAATACACTACCGGCAGGCTGGCATCGCCAGGGCGCAGGAAGTAGCCGTGTAACGAATGCACATGGCGTGCATCCTCGACCGTCTGGCTGGCCGCCGACAACGATTGGCCCAGTACCTGCCCGCCGTACAGCTGGCGAAAGCCCAGGTCCTGGCTGCGTCCACGGAACAGGTTCTCCTCGATGGACTCGAGGCTCAACAGGTCGACCAGGTCGTCCAACACATGACTCATCGGGGGTTCTCCTAGCAAGGCAAACAGGTCTCTACAGCACTCTTATGAAGGCAAATGATACAGGGTTTGTCATTCGTGCCGGGCATGGCCATGCATTCAGGCGCGCAGGGTACGCTCCCAGTGTGCGCGGTCGATGCGGTACAGCACATGCGGGCGCAGCGGATGGCCCACGGGCAGACTGGGGTGTTCGAAACTGCCATTCAGGTCCTGCTGCATACCGATGGCCTGCATGACCTTCTGCGAGGGCAGGTTGCTCTCGCTAGTGAACGACACCACCTCCTCCAGGCGCAATTGGGCGAAAGCACAGCGCAGGCAGGTCCACGCCGCCTCGCTGGCGAAACCCAGGCCCCAGTGGCGGCGTGCCAGGCGCCAGCCGATTTCCACCGCCGGCGCAAAATCGGCATCGAAGCCCACGTGCAGCAACCCGGTCATCCCGATGAAGGCACCGCTGTCCTTGCGCTCCAGGGCCCACAGGCCAAAGCCGTATTCATTGAAATGCCCGCGCACGCGGCCGATCAGCGCGGCTGCCTCCACGCGCGTCAGCGGCGCCGGGAAGTAGCGCATCACCTGCGGGTCGGCACACAGGGCGGCGAACTCGCGCAGGTCGTCGTCGTGCCATTGGCGCAGCACCAGCCGCGCGCTTTCCAGTTGCAGGATAGGGGTCATCGGGCGTGCTCCGGTTTTACCGTCTTGCAGTTTACAGCGTAGGCGCGGGTGCAGGTTTCACCCAGCCGGCGCAGCCGAATGCAATTTTCACACGCCCTTCACCGCCCCCCGACAGGCCTGTTGGCAGGATGCCAGCCAACACCGCCGCGCCAGCCGCGACCATGCCAACGGAGCAACGCATGCTATCGAGCAACACCCTGGGGCACCCAGCCATCCACGCCCGGCGCAAGCGACGCCTGACCCGCAAAGCCCTCGGTGCCGCCCTTGGCCTGTGCATGGTCGTGGCGGCGTTGAGCACCTGGCTGGCGACGAGGACGCACATCGTGGACCTTGGCAACGAACGACAATTGACTGACAGCGGCCTGCTGCAGGACTGGGCCGACGGTGCGGTGATCGTGATGATCCGCCACGCCGAGCGCTGCGACAGCGCTCCCGGTCCATGCGTGGACGACCCCACCGGCATCACCGTGGCCGGCAGCCAGGCTGCCGGACGTGTTGGCCAAGGGCTGCACCAGCTGGGCCTGAACAACGCCGATATGCTCAGCAGCCCGAAACTGCGCACACGGCAAACCGCGCATTTCATCCTTGGCCAGGCGGTGGCCAGTGAGGACTGGCTGGAAAGCTGTGACAGCCAGTTCGCCAGCGAAGCGCTGGCACACAAACGACCGGGGCATAACCTGGTGCTGGTCACCCACAACGGCTGCATCGACCATTTTGCCCGCCAGCAGAAAGTTGCGGGGGGCGAGCGTGAGAGCGGCTATGCCAGTGCGCTGTTCGTTTCGGTGGATGGCAATGGCAAGACGCGCATCCTCGGCCGCCTGAACGAGCCGGACTGGCAACGGGTGCTGGCCAGTACCACGAAATAACGCCCCCTCGCAGCAAACACGCCCTGTAGGAGCGGCCTTGCGTCGCGAAAGGGCTGCGCAGCAGCCCCGGCAATTTGTGCATTTGCGCTGATACCCCGGGGCTGCTGCGCAGCCCTTTCGCGACGCAAGGCCGCTCCTACAAAGGCCGGCGCTGGCCAGGAGATTGATGCCAGACAGGTTCTCCCACAGCAGTCTCCAGCCATGGCAAGATCAGCACTGGCCCCGATTGCGACCCCACCCATGCCGTTGCCGCTGATCTACCACGAAGACTACAGCCCGGAGTTCCCTGCCGAACACCGCTTCCCCATGGACAAGTTTCGCCTGCTGCACGACCACTTGATCGACAGCGGACTGACCACCGACCAGGCCCTGCTGCGCCCGGACATCTGCCCCAACGACATCCTCGCCTTGGCCCACGACCGCAGCTACATCGAGCGCTACATGAACGGTGACCTGTCACGCGAGGACCAGCGCCGCCTCGGCCTGCCCTGGAGCGAGGCCCTGGCCCGGCGTACCGTGCGCGCCGTAGGCGGCTCGCTGCTGAGCGCAGAGATGGCGCTGCAGCACGGCATCGCCTGCCACCTTGCCGGCGGCACCCACCACGCCCATTACGACCACCCTGCCGGTTTCTGCATCTTCAACGACCTGGCCGTGATCAGCCGCTACCTGCTGGAGGCTGGCCGGGTACACCGGGTGCTGATCTTCGATTGCGATGTGCATCAGGGTGACGGCACCGCGCGCATCCTGCACGACACACCAGACGCCATCACCGTGTCGCTGCACTGCGAACAGAACTTCCCGGCGCGCAAGGCACAAAGCGATTGGGACATCCCCCTGCCGCGCGGCATGGGCGACATGGCCTACCTGAAGGTGGTGGACGACGCCCTCAACTACCTGCTGCCACTCTATCGACCCGACCTGGTGCTGTACGACGCCGGGGTCGATGTGCACAAGGACGACGCCCTGGGCTACCTGCAACTGACCGATGCAGGCGTTGCCGCCCGTGACGAAGCGGTGCTGCGCCACTGCCTGGGCCGCGACATCCCGGTGGTGGGCGTGATCGGCGGTGGCTACAGCAAGGACCGAGCAGCCCTGGCCAGGCGCCACGGCATCCTTCATCACAGCGCGGCACGCGTCATCGGTTGTTCACAATGACTGTGGAACCGCTTGTGGATAACCTGCGGGAAAGGCGCTGCAGCCCTTTACAGGCAAGGCCTGCAAAGCTCTGATCATTTTTTGAGCAGTGCTTCTGCAGGCCGCGCTGCGCTAGAATGCGCCTCTTTTCCACAGCCTGCTGCCCACCATGCCTGATCTGAGCCCCGCCTCACCTCCCCTCGCTGTCGTCATCGGCGGCGGCCCAGCCGGCCTGATGGCCGCCGAAGCACTGGCCCAGGCGGGCCTGGCGGTCGAGGTGTTCGATGCCATGCCTTCGGTGGGCCGCAAGTTCCTGCTGGCGGGGGTCGGTGGCATGAACATCACCCATTCCGAGCCCTACCCGGCGTTCGTCAGCCGGTATGCCGAGCGCCAGGGCGAAATCGCCGCGCTGCTGCACGACTTCGATGCCGACGCCTTGCGCCAGTGGATTCACGGCCTGGGTATCGAAACCTTCGTCGGCACCTCGGGCCGGGTGTTCCCCACCGACATGAAAGCCGCGCCACTGCTGCGCGCCTGGCTCAAGCGCCTGCGCGACAGCGGAGTAGTTATCCACACCCGTCACCGCTGGTTGGGCTGGAATGCCGAAGGTGCATTGCGGATTGCTTATCCACAGGGCGAGCGGGCGGTGAAGGCCGCCGTGGTGGTGCTGGCGCTGGGTGGCGGCAGCTGGGCGCGACTGGGCTCGGACGGTAGCTGGCAGCCGCTGCTGGCCGCACGGGCTGTGGATATCTCACCCTTGCAGCCCAGCAACTGCGGTTTTGAAGTGGCAGGCTGGAGCGCGCTGCTCAAGGACAAGTTCGCCGGTGCGCCGTTGAAGAACATTGCCCTCAGCGTTCCCGGCAGCGCGCCGCGCAAGGGCGAGTTCATCCTCACCGCGCAGGGTGTGGAAGGCAGCCTGGTGTATGCATGGTCAGCGCCGGTGCGCGAGGCCATCAACCGTGAGGGCCACGGGGTGTTGCTGCTCGACCTGTTACCGGACAAGCCTGTGGACAAGATTGCCCAGGCGCTGGCCAAGCCACGGGGTTCCCGCTCCATGGCCAAGCACCTGCACAGCCAGCTGGGTATCGATGGGGTCAAGGCGGCGCTGTTACGCGAGCTGACCGATCAGGCGACCTTTGCCGACCCTGGTGTCTTGGCGAGGGCGATCAAGGCATTGCCGATCACGCTGGTGCGCACGCGGCCGCTGGATGAGGCGATCAGCAGCGCGGGTGGGGTGCGTTTCGAGGGGCTGGATGAGGGCTTGATGGTCAAGGGCATGCCGGGGGTGTTCTGTGCCGGCGAGATGCTGGACTGGGAGGCGCCGACTGGGGGGTATCTGCTGACAGCGTGCTTTGCCAGCGGCTTGCGCGCCGGGCGGGCGGCGGCGGATTGGCTCAAATCCAAAGGTTGACACTGTCCCCTGTGGGAGCGGGTTTACCCGCGAACACGGGCGAAGCCCGTGCCATGCACCGAGTCGCATTCTTCGCGGGTAAACCCGCTCCCACAGAGACCGCGTACACTGCAAATCTACGGCTTACGCTTGCGCGCCCCACCATTGAAGCTCGGTACCTTGCGCACCGCCTTCACCGCCGGTTCCGCACTGCCTGATTCAGCACTGTCCATCCAGCGCCCCAACCCGCGCTTGGCGCTGTTTTCCTTCGGCTTCTTGGGCTTCTTCGGCTTCTTGATCACCTGGCCACTGGCGTCGGTCATCGGCACCCGGTGGTCAGGGATGAAGTCCGGCTCTTCATGACGCGGCAGGGTCTGCCGGGTCAGCACTTCGATCGCCGCCAGCAGTTGCACTTCATCCGCACACACCAGCGAGATCGCCTCGCCCTTGTTGCCCGCCCGCCCGGTACGCCCGATGCGGTGCACGTAATCCTCGGCAACGATCGGCAGGTCAAGGTTGACCACCAGCGGCAAGTCATCGATATCCAGGCCGCGAGCCGCCACATCGGTCGCCACCAGCACCTGGATTTCGCGGGCCTTGAAGCTGTCCAGCGCGCGCTGGCGGGTAGCTTGCGGGCGGTCACCATGGATACCGTCGGCATTCACACCCTCGGCCAGCAAGCGCTCCACCAGTTGATCGACGCCATTGCGAGTCTTGGCGAACACCAGTACCTGCTTCCAGCGCTGCTTGCGCAGCAGGTGGCAGAACAGGTCGACCTTGCGCTTTTTATCCACAGGCACCAGCCACTGCTTGACGCTGGTGGCCGTGGCATTGCGCGGGCTGACTTCGATGCTCAGCGGGTCGTTCAGGGCCAGCCCCGCCAGCATGCGGATCTGATCGGAAAAAGTGGCGGAGAACAGCAACGTCTGGCGCTTGCGTGGCAGCGCGGCGTACACCGACTGCAGCTCTTCGGCAAAGCCCAGGTCGAGCATGCGGTCGGCTTCGTCCAGCACCAGGGTCTGCACCTGGTTGAACTTCACGGCGTTCTGCCGGAACAGGTCGAGCAAGCGCCCCGGTGTGGCCACCAGCAGGTCGACGCCACGGCGCAGGCGCATCATCTGCGGGTTGATGCTGACCCCGCCATACACCGCGTAGGTGCTCAGCGGCAGGTTCTCGGCATACTCGCGCACGTTGTTGTGCACCTGCTCGGCCAGCTCACGAGTGGGCACCAGCACCAGCGCGCGGATCGAGTTGCTGGCCACCTTCTCGCCTTCCAGCGCCAGGCGCTGCAGCACAGGCAGGGCAAAGCCCGCGGTCTTGCCGGTGCCGGTCTGGGCCGCGGCCATCAGGTCGCGGCCGGCCAGCACGGCGGGGATGGCCTTGGCCTGCACCGGAGTCGGGGTGGTGTAGTCCAGTTGCTGCAGGGTGCGCAGCAGCGGTTCGATCAGGCCGAGTTTGGCGAAATTCATGGCAATACCGTCAGGGGGTTCAGCGAAGGCGGCAAGTTTACCGCATCACCCCTGCCTACTTGCAGATTTCGCCTTTCAACGGCTGCGCCGGCTCAGGTGCCTTGCGCCACTGCGGCAGGCCGATCAGCACCACCGCGCCGATGATCACCGCCATGGCCACACATTCTTCGGCACCGATCTGTTCACCGGCAAAGACGATGCCCAGCAGCACGGCCACCGCCGGGTTGACGTAGGCATAGCTGGTGGCAGCTGCCGGGCGCACGTGCTTGAGCAAGTACATGTAGGCACTGAACGCCAGGATCGAACCGAAGAACACCAGGTAGGCCAGTGCCCCCCAGCCGGCAGCGGTCGGCATCTGCGTCATGCGCTCGCCAGACAGCACGCTGCCGAGCAGCAGCACAGCGCCACCAACGAGCATTTCCGCGGCGCTGGCCATGGGCCCCTGGGGCAGCGGCAAGGTCTTGCTCCACACCGAGCCGAATGCCCACGACGCTGCCGCAAAAATGATCAGCGCCGCGCCAATCGGGCTTGCCTGCAGGTTGGAGCCCAGGTTCAGCAGGCCGATACCCACCAGCCCGAGGGCGATCCCCGCCCACTCCAGCTTCGAATTGCGGTGCCCGAACAGCAGGCCGAACAGCAAGGTGAACAGCGGCACCGTCGCCACCGCCAGCGCCGCCACGCCCGAGGCCACACCGGCATGCTCGGCCACGGTCACGCCACCGTTGCCACAGCTGAGCAGCAGGAAACCGATCGCCCCCGCAGCCCGCCACTGCGGCCAGGTCGGTGCCGGCACACCGCGCCAGCGCAAGAAGCCATACAGCAGGCCCCCGGCAATCAGGAAGCGCACCCCGGCCATGAGCATCGGCGGCCAGCTCTCGACGCCTATGCGAATGAACAGGTAGGTGGAGCCCCAGACCAGGTACAAGGCCAGGAAAGCGCCAATGAGCAACAACGGGAAGCGACGGGAGGCAGGCATGGGAAACACTCGAAATCCGTTTACGGGTGGCTTAGTTTAGAAAGGCCACCGTGTAAACTTAAGTTACAAAACAGCTTTAAATCACCCGAACACTTTGCATTGCATGGTTATTCGGATGCTTTTCAATCGAATCGAAACCAGGCAGGAATAACCCATGGACAAGTACGACCGCATGCTGCTCGCCGCCCTGCTCGACAATGGCCGCGCCACCTTCGCCCAACTGGCGCGCCAGGTGAACCTGTCGGCGCCGGCGGTGGCCGAGCGGGTGGCCAAGCTCGAGGCCAGCGGGGTTATCACCGGCTACCAGGCCAAGGTCGACATGAGCAAGATCGGCCTGCCGATCCAGTGCGTGATCGAACTGCGCCTGGCCAGCCACGGCAACCAGCAGGCCTACGAAGCGTTGACCCAGATCCCCCAGTTGACCGAATGCCACCGGGTAACCGGCGACCCCTGCGTCATCATGCAGGCAGCGGTGGGTTCGATGCCGGAGCTGGAAGAACTGATCAACCGGGTCGCGCAGTTCGGCTTCAGCAAGACCTCGATCATTCTCTCAAGCGCTGTGGAGCGGCGGGTGCCGCTGGCGCAACTGGAGAAGAAGCCCTAACAGTACCTGGCCAGAGCTTCACGAACCTTGGCGGCCGGGGTTTTCTGCAGGCGGCAGAGCAGGTCGTGCGAAAGCTGCTGTACACCGTGGCTCTGGCGCAGCACGCCAGCCAGATGTTGCAGCAGGTTGGCGGCCATTTCGGCATCGGCCATGGCACGGTGCGCGGTACCGGTATCCGGCAGCCCGGCCCAGCGGGTCAAGGTGCCCAGCTTATGGTTCGGTGCCGCCGGCAACAGGCGCCGTGACAGCAGCAAGGAGCAGGCGAAGGCCTGGCTGCGGCTACGGCCGATGCGGCCCAGTTCGTAGTCCCAGAACTTCTGGTCGAAGGCGGCATTGTGTGCCAGCAGCGGGGTACCACCAACGAACTCGGCCACTTCGTTCATCACCTTGTCCACCGGCGGCGCACTGCGCAGCATGGCGGTGGTGATGCCAGTGAGCCCGGCGACGAAGGCCGGTACCGGCACGCCCGCGTTCATCAAGCTCTGATAGCGCTCGACGATGCGCCCGCCCTCCAGCATCACCACCGCCACCTCAGTGGCGCGGCAGCCGGCGCCGGGGCTGATGCCGGTGGTTTCAAAGTCGATGACAGCGATACGTTCCATGAAAAATCTCAGTGTTTTAGCAACAGCGCACCCTCGATGGGCACATAACGGGTGGCGGCACGGATCAGCGACAGTGCGGTAAGCCCGGGCACACCATACACCACTGCCTCGGTGCCATGGCGTTGTATCACCCGCTCCAGCAGCAGGTCGAAATCGCCGTCGCCGGAGGCCAGTACCACTTGGTCGACGCGGCTGGCGGCGTCGATCACATCCAGGGTGATACCCACATCCCAGTCACCTTTGGCCGAGCCATCGCTGCGCTGGATGAAGGGCTTGAGGCGCACATCGAAACCGAGATTGCGCAGGATCTGCTGGAACTGCTGCTGTTTGCTGTCGCCACGGTCGATGGCATAGGCCACGGCCTCGACGATCTGGCCTTCGCGGCTGACATCGGCCCACAGGGCGGTGTAGTTGAAATGGCAGCCGTGGGCCTGGCGCACGGTGTAGTAGAGGTTCTGCACATCGGCGAACAGCGCGATCTTTTTCACCTTGGAACCCCTTGGTCGGCCTGGAATGCTGGGGGCTGCCTTGCAGCCCTTTCGCGACACAAGGCCGCTCCTACAGGGGTTCGCGTACCCTTGTAGGAGCGGCCTTGTGTCGCGAAAGGGGCGCAAAGCGCTCCCAAAATTGCCAGCAGTATGCCAGACCTGTCAGACGTACGAATCGTCGTCCGAGAAGAACCCTCCATCATCGCTGGCATAACCGCTGTCGGCATTCCACGTGGTCGCCTCCCAGCCTTGCTCGCCCATGCAATGCCAATGAACAAGGAAGTACTTCAAGCTTCGGCCCGGTCCCGCGCCTTACTACTGTACCCACGCGGAGGGAGCTCAACTCCCTCATTGGAGAACAGTCATGAGTAACAGCATTACCAACTGGATCGCAGAAGCAAAATCTTTCAAGGCGCACATACATTGTCAGTCGGCCTGGAAATACTGGGACGACACCCAAGCCAGGTACAAAGACATAATGACTTTTGACTCACCGGGGACAAATGAACCAGTCAGGCTGAGCGAGGCTTCCGGGCTCGGTCAGGAGGAAGGCTGGCTGATCACCGGACGCCAAGCAGCACCCACCACGTTCAACATCGAATACCACTCCGAGACAACGGATCGGATCCATGTCTACATCAACGGCACGGGCACCGACAGCGACAGAAAGGTCGAGATCAGCCGCAACGGCTATCTTGGTTTGTACCGGACCAACTCACCGGTCGACCTGATAAAACTCGAACCGCTGGAATGGGGCCCTGACACACTGCGCTGCCGCCTGCGCGACCATACGGGCCGTACCGTGAAAACGCTGTATCACACGCCTCCGGACAGTAATGTCTATTTGAATACGAACGATGGCGACATTGCGACATTTCTTATCACGCGCCGATAGCTGCCAGGCGGCACCTGCCCCTGGCAGGTTGCCCTTGGAAAACCCGAGGTACACGGCCATGCGTTGTCATGTACCTCTGGGTTTGGCCAGCAGTATGCCAGGCCTGTCAGACGTACGAATCGTCGTCCGAGAAGAACCCACCATCATCGCTGCCATAATCGCTGTCGGCATAACCACCCTGATCGCTGCCCCAACCACCGTTGTCAGCTACCTGCTGCTGCGCCCCCGAGTCGTTCCAGCCTCCGCTGTCGCTGGCCGGGGCCGGCTCTTCCTTGATCACCTCGACCACCTCCTCCGGCTGCGAGTTGTGGTTGAACAGGCTGCTGATGCCCTGCGCCAGCAACACACCACCCGCCACACCGGCCGCAGTCTGCATCGCACCGCCGAGGAAGCTGCTGGCACCACTGCGTGCCGGCGCAGCACCGAAGCCAGGCTGCTGCACTTGCGGCTGGGAAAAGCCCGGCGCCGACGGCTCACGCCAGCCACCGCCAGATGCCACGGGGGCTGCAGCGGGACGCTGCGGTTGCACGGCCGGGGCCGCATTGCGCCCAGACGAACCAAAGATGCTGGACAGGAAACCACCACCGCCATTGCTCGGCGCGCTGCCGGCACGGGCGGCCTCGGCCTGGGCACGGGCCTGCTTCAGTTCGGCTTCCAGTTGCTTGTTCTGCTCGTCGAGGCGCTTGATCGCTGCCTCCTGCACCAGTATCGCCTGGGCCATGTAATAAGGCGCCGCCGGCTGCTGACGCACATGCTCCTCGATGCATGCCTGGGCCTGCGCATCGCGTGGCTGGCTCGGGTCCTCGGCTTGCTTGAGGCGGCCGAACAGGCCGTCGATCAGGGTTTGTTCTTCAGTATTCATGGGGCGACCTCGTGGGGTAGCGGACAACGGACAGCGTCAAAGATGGGGTGTACAGGCGTGGGATTCAATCACCGGCGGCGTGAAACTTTTTTCAGCAAGTGACAGCCCCAGGCCTGCTTTGGGCTAAAGTTATGCCCCTGTTTTTACTGCCATGCGATGTAGACCGATGAACCCGCTGAGCGTCCTGCGCGACTCCCTGTACTTCTTCCGCCGCCACCTGCCGAACATCCTCCAGCTGTGCCTGCCGCTGGTGGTGCTGGAAGCCTTGCTCACCCAGCTGCTGTACCGGCAGATGGGCGATCAGGCATCGCCGGCCTACGGCATGCTGGTCAGCCTGCTGTTCTACCCGCTGTACAGCGCCGCGCTGATCCTGTACCTCGACACCCGCAGCAACGGCCAGGAAATCGCCAAGCGAGACCTGTTCGCCCGCGCCGTGCAACTGTGGCCGCAGCTGGCCCTGCTGATCCTGATCAGCTCGCTGCTGATCATGGCCGGCCTGGCGCTGTTCATCTTCCCGGGCGTGTGGATCATGATCAACCTGGTGTTCGCCGAGTACCTGCTGGTACTGCGCGGCCTGCCGGTGGTGCAGTCGATGCGCGACAGTGCAAGTATGACCACCGGCCACTTCATGCGCATCATGATCTGCGTGCTGGGTGTGCTGGCACCGATCTGGCTGATCGACGGGCTATTGCTGATGGCTTTTCCCGAACCCTCAGCGGGTGCCGAACTGGCCATGGACAGCCTGAGCGGCTTCCTGCAGCTGTTCAGTACCGTGGTGCTGTATCGCCTGTTCATGCTGCTGGAAGGTGAAGCCAGGGCTTGAGGCGTCTGGGAAAATCTTCATTCTGCTCGCACGCCCGACGGTGGCATTAGTGTAAACACACCTTCAATGCCATTAGAGGAAAACGTCATGGAGCAAACAATCAGCACTCAATATGCCGAATCGTTTCGAGGCCGGCTTTTAATGCGCCTCGACGATGGTTATGCCAATACTCGGCTTAGTCGTAGTGGCGACAAAACCGATGATAGTTTCTTTGATTTCTCCCCTGGGGATGATTGGTTAATATTGGGCGGACGCACGCTGCCGCCACTGTTGGAGTTCCGTTATATCTCCAAAACCGAAGATCGCCTGCATTATCACATCCACCTTTGGGAACAACCAGACAAGAAGTTGGGTGTCAGCCGCAATGGCTACCTCGGCTTCTACAAGTATGCCGAAGTCACCGATTACTGGATGATCGAGCCACTGCACCTGCTCCATGGGTCTCTCATCTGTCATCTGCGTGACCAAAGCGGGCAGAGCGTGGGCGCCATTGACTACAAACGAGACGAGTACCAAGAAACGTTAGCCCCGCTGAATGTCAAGAAAGGTCAGATCGTCACCTTCGACCTGAGGAAATATTAATCATAGGGAGCACTTCGATGAAGCGCACATCTATTGGGGCTTCTTAGCCTTCACTAATTTTCTTTGGCCGAATTACATGATTCATGAGGATAGCCAGATCTCTAACCCTCTGAACAAGGCAACCGATCTGGCTACCGCTCTGCGTCACATTCAAGTGCCGCGCGGCTTCGCCCGCGCGGTCGCATCGGCCACCAAGGGGTCATCCGGCCAATAGTGCTTGGGATAACGCCCTTTCAAATCCTTCTTCACCTCGGCATACGTCGTGCGCCAGAAGTTGGCCAGATCCTGGGTCACTTGTACCGGCCGCCGTGCCGGTGACAACAAATGCAACTTCACCTGCTGACGGCCTTGGGCAATACGCGGAGTATCGGCAAGGCCGAAGAGTTCCTGCAGACGCACGGCGAGAATCGGTGGGTTTTCACTGTAGTCCAGGCGAATGTTCGAGCCGGAGGGCACCGCCAGATGCGCCGGTGCCCATTCGTCCAAGCGCTGTGGCAATGGCCATGGCAGCAGATTGCGCAAGATCGAGGACACATCCAGGGCGGCGAAATGGCTCAGCCGCGAGACCTTGCCCAAGTATGGCTGCAGCCAGTCTTCCAGGGTCGCCAGCAGCGCTTCGTCCCCCAGGTCAGGCCATTCGCTTTGCCCCTCTTTGTCCAGATCAAGCTGACGTAACAGCGCCACCCGCGCTTGCCATTGGCGAAGTTCCGGGGTCCAGGTAAACACGTTCAGGCCCTTGCGCCGCACCAGGCCAAGCAACGCTTTGGCGCGGGCATCGTCATCCAGGTTGGGTAACGGTTCACGCCCCAGCACCAGCTCGCCGACCTTGGTCTGGCGTTCGGCACGCAGCACCTGCTCGCGTTCGTCCCAGTCGAGGATATCGACGCGCTCGACCTGCTCGGCCAGCACACCCTCGAGCAGCGCCGGATCGAATTCGGCAGCCAGATAGATGCGCTCTTCGCGCTGGCCCTGGCGGCTGCCCAGGTCGGCGATCACCAGCCACGGGCACTTCATCAGTGCATCGACTTCGGCAAACAGCGCCGCACGGCCGTTGGCCAGCCGGTATTCCGCACCGCCCTCGCGGCGCTGCTGGGCGACGCGGTCGGGGTAGGCCAGCGCCAGCAGCGCGCCCAGCCAGCGCGGGTGATCGGGGTCCGCAACCGGCGCGCCTGGTTTGCCACGCAGCAGGCCGCGGTACTGGCGAGCCAGTTGGCGCGCACGCTGCATACCGCCGTGGCTGCCACGAGCAGCTTTGCTTTCGCCACTGACCAGCGCCAGCCGGCTGTGCAAATCGGCACCACCGCCGCGCTGGATATCCCGCTCGCCCAGCAGCGCAGCCACATCACAGGCCATCTGTGCAAGGCCCAGATCCTGGCCGCGCAACAGCAGATGCGCGATACGCGGATGCGCCGGCAACTCGGCCATGGCCTGGCCGTGTTCGCTGAGGTTGTCGCGGCTGCCGGGCTTGAAGGCGTTGAGCCGCGCCAGCAGGTCCTGGGCCTGGGCGAAGGCGGCCGTGGGGGGCTGGTCGAGCCAGCGCAACTGCTCGGGTGTAACACCCCAGCGCGCCAGTTGCAGGGCCAGGCCGGCCAGGTCGGCCTGCATGATCTCGGCGCTGCCGTGTGCGGCCAGCTGGTCATGCTGGGCCTCGGACCACAGGCGATAGCACACGCCGGGCTCCAGGCGGCCGGCACGGCCAGCGCGCTGAGTGGCACTGGCGCGGGAGATGCGCTGGGTGTCCAGACGAGTCATGCCGCTGCCGGGGTCGAAACGCGGTACCCGGGCCAGGCCTGCGTCGATCACCACGCGCACGCCGTCGATGGTCAGGCTGGTCTCGGCGATGTTGGTGGCCAGCACCACTTTGCGCAGGCCCTTGGGCGCGGGGTCGATGGCCGCACGCTGGGCGTCGAGATCGAGCTCGCCATGCAACGGGCAAAGCAGGACCTCGGGGCGCTCGCCCAGCGCTTCCTGCAGGCTCTGGTGTACCCGGCGGATCTCGGCTTGACCTGGCAGGAATACCAGCAAACTGCCGGTCTGGTCGGCCAGTGCCTGCAACACGCTGTCCACTACCCGTGGCTCGATGAACTCACCCGGCTGGAAAGGCCGCCCCCAACGGATGTCGACGGGGTGCATGCGGCCTTCGCTGCTGACCACCGGGGCATCATCCAGCAGCCGCGAAAGGCGCTCGCCCTCCAGGGTCGCGGACATCAGCAAAACCTTCAGTGGCGGGTCGTCCCGCAGCAACTCCCGGCCATTCAGGCTCAATGCCAGGGCCAGGTCGGCATCAAGGCTGCGCTCGTGAAATTCGTCGAAGATCACCAGCCCCACACCCTCCAGCGCCGGGTCGGCCTGCAGGCGGCGGGTCAGGATGCCTTCGGTCACCACCTCGATGCGGGTTTTCGGCCCGACCTTGCTGTCCAGGCGGATGCGATAGCCCACGGTTTCGCCGACCTTTTCGCCCAGCTCGCTGGCCAGGCGCTCGGCTGCAGCCCGCGCTGCAAGGCGCCGGGGCTCGAGCATGAGAATGCTCTGCCCGGCCAGCCACGGCTCGTTGAGCAGCGCCAGCGGCACGCGGGTGGTCTTGCCGGCACCGGGCGGCGCCTCGAGCACCGCTTCGTCACGGTTTTCCAGGGCCTGGCGCAGGGTGGGCAAGACAGCATCGATCGGTAATGAAATCATGGTGGTCCTCGAACAGTCCCGCGAGTATAACGGCGAACCCAGCCTGCTCTATCATGGTCTTAGCTTCAGGTGCAGGCGCTTCGCTTGCCCTGCTGGATACCTTTTCGGAGATTTACATGCGCATCCCAACCCGCGTCATCGGTGGCGCCCTCATCGTCACCTTGCTGACCCAACTGACCGCCTGCGGCACCATTCTCTACCCGGAACGGCGCGGCCAGATCGGCGGCAAGATCGACCCAGTGGTTGCCGCAATGGATGCCATCGGCATCCTGTTCTACGTGATCCCGGGGCTGATCGCCTTCGGTATCGACTTCGCCACGGGCGCCATCTATTACTCAGGCGGGCGATCCGCCCAGGTCGACCCGGTCAAACTGCGCGAGGCCGTGAGCCCCGATGGCAAGGTCGACAACCTGAAGCTGCAGGCCATTCTGGAAAGCGAACTGGGCCAGCGCCTGCCGCTGAACGACCCACGGCTGATCCAGCATCGCGGCAGCATCGAGCAGTTGGCCAGCCTGGGCCTGGTACCTGCAGCCTGAAGTACAAGGACACTACCCACGGATGATGACCACCCCGGCTGAACACCAGCGCCTGCTACGCCTGGCCACTCGCGCATCGCTGGCGGTGGCCAGCATCCTGGTCCTGAGCAAGGCGTTGGCCTGGTGGCTGAGCGGCTCGGTCAGCCTGCTGGCCGGGCTGACCGACTCGGCACTGGATGCCGTTGCCTCGTTCCTCAACCTGCTCGCCGTGCACTACGCCCTGCGCCCGGCCGACAACGACCACCGATTCGGCCATGGCAAGGCCGAGGCCCTGGCCGGTATGGCGCAGGCGCTGTTCATCGGGGTCAGTGCTGTGCTGATCGGGGTGCAGGCGGTTGAACGCCTGCACACCCCGCAACCCTTGGGCGATACCGCCGTCGGTATCGGGGTAATGCTGCTGTCGCTGGTGCTGACCCTTGCCCTGCTGGCACTGCAACACAAGGTCATCCGCCTGACCGGCTCCACGGCGGTGCGGGCCGACTCCCTGCACTACCGCTCGGACCTGCTGCTCAACGGCAGCATCCTGCTGGCCCTGCTGCTGGCACGCTTTGGCTGGCCGCAGCTGGATGCGCTGTTCGGCCTGGGCATCGCTGTCTATATCCTCTGGAGCGCGTTGCAGATCGCCCGGGAGAGTACGGCCATCCTGATGGACCAGGAACTGCCCGGCGATGTTGGCGAGGACATGGCTGCGCTGGTGCTGGCCATTCCCGGGGTCAAAGGCGTGCACGACCTGCGTACGCGGGTGTCGGGCAACCAGTGGTTCGTGCAGTTGCATCTGGAGATGCCGGGGCAATTGCCGCTGCATGAAGCGCATGCCTTGTGCGTGGAGGCCTCGAGGGTGATCCGCCAGCGTTATCCACAGGCGGATGTGATGGTGCACGCGGATCCGGTGTGAACCTGCAAGGGCCCTATCGCCAGCAAGCCGGCTCCCACAGGCACTACACATGACTTCAGGCCGGTGCGGTTCCTGTGGGAGCTGGCTTGCCGGCGATAGGGCCGGGACAGGCAGCACATCTGGCTCAGTTGATGCTGTAGCCTCGGCCACTGAAGCACGCGCCCAGCGCCCGCCGGTAGTTGTCCGCCACATTGGCCGGCGGCGCATAAGTCGCTGTCGCCGGGTCGAACCCTGACTGGCTCACCGCCCAACGGTGGCACTGGTAACGGTCCTGGTCCTGCTGTTCCTGCCCTTGTCCATACATCGGGTAGGCCACCACGTCATACCCACCGCCTACAGGTGCCGGCGCGGCAACCGGCGGGTTGACCACCACGTACTCGCGGCTGTCGGCCAGGTACTGGTAATAGGTATCTGCCACCAGGAAGAACAGCGCCCCGCCCAGCCAGACTTCCCGCGCATAGGGCGGCAGGTAGTCGACCCGCACGCCTTGGGGTGGGGTCACCACGACATAGCGGCCACCATGGGAGCGATACCAGTAACCACCGGAGTAGAAGTAGTCATCGCCGCGGTAGGGTACTTTCCAGTAGCGGTCCGGGAAATGATCGATGGTGTGCCCCGGGCGATACTGCGGCCCCGGCCCCCAGCCATTGCCATGACCATCCGGGCGCCCCTGCCAGTCACCGCCAGGCCGTTGCCCCGGGCCACCGGCTTCCCAATGGCGGTTATCGCCATGGCGGCGGGGAATGTCCTGGTAATAGCCCTGGCGTGGCGGCTGGGTCTGCTGCACTTCGTCACGCGAATTGAGCGAGCGGCCCGGCGCCCCCTCGCCCGGCCCTTCGGCCATGGCCCCGAGGCTGATGCTCAACCCCAACACACCAACACCTGCCAACTGCCAGATGCGCGACTTCATGCTGTTCCTCTCGGTAGAAAATACGGCAACCACAGCCAGTCTACCGCGCCTGTCACGCACGCCAATTAAATTTCCGGACATGAAAAAAGGGAGGCCGCTGGGCCTCCCTTCAGGAATTGTCGTCCGTGCTCGGCACTTGTGGCGCCGGCTCACCTCACACCGTCTTCTGGAAGGTGTGTAGCCCGGGGGCCTGCAGATCCTGTTGGATGGCTGGCCGCGACCGCCCGCCTAGGGCGCGTCGCCGTGGACTGATGTCCGGGCAGTGATTCTGTGGATAAAGATACCGGACAGGTTGCGGCAGATGATTGCGAAGATTGCTCGGATAAATAGCACTTGCGCAATTTTTCACCCTGGATTGATAATTCATCGCAATCCGAACAGAAAAGGCATAAACCATGAGCAAACTTGACCGCTACGACCTGAGCATCCTCGCCGAATTGCAGCGCGATGCGCGCATTTCCAACCAGGAACTGGCCGAACGCATCGGCCTGTCGCCTTCGCCATGCTCGCGTCGGGTCAAGCAACTGGAGGACGATGGCTACATCTCGCGCCAGGTGGCCCTGCTCGACCGCAAGAAGCTGGGCCTGAGCCTGACTGCCTATGTGCTGATCGGCATGGACCGCCACACCCCGGAGCGTTTCGAAACCTTCGAGGCGGCCATCCGCAACCTGCCACAGGTGCTTGAATGCAGCCTGGTCACCGGCATGGATGCCGACTACCAGCTGAAGGTGGTGGTGCCCGACATGGACCACTACCAGAAACTGCTGCTAGGCAGCCTGACCCGCATTGAAGGCGTCACCAGCGTACGTTCGAGCTTCGTGCTGAACCAGGTGCTGGCCAGCACCGAGCTGCCCTTGACCCACCTGCGTTAATTGCCTGCGCCAGCAGGCGTATAATCGGACGCTCAACCCGCCTGGAGAACACCGATGGATCCCGCCGTATTCGAAGAGTGGATGATGATCATCCTGGTCACCGTGTTGATCGGTTTCATGGGTTTCATCGTCTGGGACCTGGCGAAAAAGTCCAAGGCCGGGCGGTTCGGGACGCTGATCCTGTTCTTCGTGCTGGGGCTGGGGGTGCTGGCCTTTATCATCAAGAGCGTGGTGGTGGGGTTTCTCGAAGGGGTGTAAGCCTCAAGAAAGCCGGGAGCGCTTTGCGCTCCTTTCGCGACACAAGGCCGCTCCTACAGGGATCGCACAATGCCTGAGTTTGCGCTGCACCTGTAGGAGCGGCCTTGTGTCGCGATGGACCGCAAAGCGGCCCCCGCTAGCGCTGCAACTTCGCCGGAACTTCGCGCCAGCAGCCCTGCTCCAACCCATCCAGCGCCCAGTCGCCAATCCGCACCCGCACCAGGCGCAAGGTCGGCAACCCCACCGCCGCCGTCATCCGCCGCACCTGGCGGTTACGCCCTTCGCGAATAACCAGCTCCAGCCAGCTGGTCGGCACGCTCTTGCGAAAACGCACCGGCGGGTTGCGCGGCCATAGCGCCGGCTCGTCCAGGCGCCGCGCCTCGGCCGGCAAGGTCGGCCCATCGTTCAGTTCCACGCCATCGCGCAAGCGCTGCAACTGCTCCTCGCTCGGCTCCCCCTCCACCTGAACCCAGTAAGTCTTGGCCAGCTTGTGCTTGGGGTCGGCAATGCGCGCCTGCAGGCCGCCATCGTTGGTCAGCAGCAACAGGCCTTCACTGTCGCGATCCAGCCGCCCGGCCGGGTACACGCCGGGGATGTCAATGTAGTCCTTGAGCGTCGCGCGCCCGTCGCCGTCGCTGAACTGGGTCAACACGTCGAACGGTTTGTTGAACAGGATCAGGCGCGGCTCGGCCGGTGGCGCCTTGGGCTGGCGACGCGGGCCGGCGGCAGGCCGCGCCTGGGGGCGGCGCGGCTTGGAACGGGGTGGCAGTGACATGGATCCTCAGCGGAACGGCGGCTCATCGAAACTGCGCAGTTTACGCGAGTGCAGCGAGTTGAGCTCGGTGCGCAGCAGGTCGAGGGCGGCAATGCCGATCTTCAGATGCTGGCTGACCGCCCGGTTATAGAAGGCGTTGGCCGAACCCGGCAGCTTGATCTCGCTGTGCAACGGCTTGTCGGACACACACAGCAAGGTGCCGTACGGTACGCGCAAGCGGTAACCCTGGGCGGCGATGGTACCGCTTTCCATGTCCACCGCCACGGCACGCGACAGGTTGATCAACGGCCGCTCCTGGGCCCAGCGCAGCTCCCAGTTGCGGTCGTCGTAGGTCAGCACGGTGCCGGTGCGCAGGCGCTTCTTCAGCTGTTCGCCACGCTCGCCGGTGACCTGCGCGGCGGCTTCCTGCAAGGCCAGCTGCACTTCGGCCAAGGCTGGAATCGGAATGTTCGGCGGCACCACCCGGTCGAGAATGCCGTCACGGCGCATGTAGGCATGAGCCAGCACATAGTCGCCGATGGTCTGCGACTGCCGCAGGCCGCCGCAGTGGCCGATCATCAGCCAGCAGTGCGGGCGCAGCACGGCCAGGTGGTCGGTGATGTTCTTGGCATTGGACGGGCCGACGCCGATGTTGACCAGCGTGACGCCGTCGCCATCGGCGGCGATCAGGTGATACGCCGGCATCTGGTAGCGGTGCCAGACCACGCTGGCCACCAGGGCCTGGGTTTCACCGTGGTCCATGCCCTTTTCGATCACCACGTTGCCCGGCAGCACCATGCGCACGAAGCGTGGGTCGTCACGCAACTGGTCGAGGCCGTGGCTGATGAACTGGTCGACATAGCGGTGATAGTTGGTCAGCAGGATCCATGGCTGCACATGGCGCCAGTCGCTGCCGGTGTAGTGCACCAGGCGGCGCAGCGAGAAGTCGACCCGCGCGGCATCGAACAGCGCCAGCGGCAGGGTTTCGGCACTGCCCCAGTCATACAGGCCGTCGGCGATGTTGTCGGTGGCAGCCGACAGGTCGGTGCTGGGGAACACCCGCGCCAGCTGCGCGGCGGTGATGCCGCTGCCGGCCAGTTCGTCGCCCTGGTCGACCACGTAGGGGTAAGGGATGTTCTGTTCACTGACGCCGACCTCTACCGTGACGGTGTAGTCGTGCATCAGCGGGCGCAGTTGCTCCAGCAGGTAGCCACGAAAAGCAGCCGGCTGGGTAATGGTGACACTGTAGGTACCGGCCACCTGAACCTTGGCGTAAGCCCGCGTGGTGGCAGCGACTTCACCGTGGCTGTAATAGGTCAGGCGCAGCGCCGGGTAGCGGAACAGGTCGCGCTCTTCGACGCCTGGCTCGGTACGGTCCTTCAGGTAACGCTTGAGGGCCTGGCTAAGGGCCCCGGTGGCCTGGTCATGCAGGGCCGCCAGACGGTCGACGGCCTGTTCGGGGGTATCAACGACTACAAAAGCTTGGCTCACACTGTGCTTCCTGTCTGGACATGCATGTGAACCATCTTGCCTGCCTTCTTGGCTAAATACACCCCCATTGATCGGTGTTAATCAGCAGGCCAGCGCTGCTCCCTGTAGGAGCGGCCTTGTGTCGCGATAGGGCTGCAAAGCAGCCCCGGCAATTTGTGCATCTGCGCTGATCCCCTGGGGCTGCTTCGCAGCCCTATCGCGACACAAGGCCGCTCCTACAGGTCCAGTGCTGGCGTCGCCCTGGCCACCAATGCCTCCACATCCACACCCCGCGGCAACGCCCCATACACGCGCCCGCCCCCCGTCAAGCGGCTGTCGATAAACGCATCACTGACCACCGCATTGCCCGCCTCCAGCAACAGCTTGGCCTGCAGCGCCAGGGCAATATCCTCGGTCAGCTGCCGCGCGCGATACTGCATGTCGCCAGTGTCGGCAAACGCCCCCTTGAGGTTACCGATGTACGCCGCCAGGCGCGGGTCCCCGTGCCCATCGCCCAGCTCGGCGAACAGCGCATCGAGCACGCCCGGCTCCTTGGACAAGGCCCGCAGCACGTCCAGGCACTGCACATTGCCCGAGCCTTCCCAGGTAGAGTTCACCGGCGCTTCGCGGTATAGCCGTGGCAGGATGCTGTCTTCCACATAACCCGCCCCGCCCAGGCACTCGGCGGCCTCGTTGATCATCGCTGGCGCGCGCTTGCAGATCCAGTACTTGCCCACCGCCGTGACCAGCCGGGCGAAATGCGCCTGCTGCGGGTCTTCCAGCTGCTCCAGCGCCTGCCCCATGCGCAGGCTCAGGGCCAGCGCGGCCTCGCTTTCCAACGCCAGGTCGGCCAGCACGTTCTGCATCAACGGCTGCTCGCTCAGCAGCCGCCCGCCGACCTTGCGGTGCGCGCAATGGTGGGTCGCCTGGGTCAGCGCCTGGCGCATCAGGGCGCTGGAGCCGACCATGCAGTCGAAGCGGGTCATGGCCACCATTTCGATGATGGTCGGCACGCCCCGCCCTTCTTCCCCGACCATCCACGCCAGGGCACCGCGGAATTCCACCTCGCTGGAGGCGTTGGAACTGTTGCCCAGCTTGTTCTTCAGGCGCTGGATATAGAACTGGTTGCGGCTGTCATCCGGGCGGTGACGCGGCAGCAGGAAGCAGCTCAGGCCTTTTTCGGTCTGGGCCAGGGTCAGAAAGGCATCGCACATCGGCGCCGAGCAGAACCACTTGTGCCCGACCAGCTCGTAGGCCTGCCCCGGGCCAGCGGCGCCGACCGGATAAGCCCGGGTGGTGTTGGCCCGTACATCGGTGCCGCCCTGCTTCTCGGTCATGGCCATGCCCAGGGTGACCCCGGCCTTGTGACGGTCGCCGATGTTACGCGGGTCGTACTCGCAGGCGAGGATCTTCGGCAGCCAGTATTCGGCCAGTTCGGGTTGCAGCCGCAGCGCTGGCACGGCGGCGAAGGTCATGGTCAGCGGGCAGCCGGTACCGGCCTCGGCCTGGCTGTGCAGGTAGGTCATCGAAGCCCGCGCCACATGGGCGCCGGGGCGGGGTTCGGCCCATGGCAGCGACGGCAGGCCGTGCTCGACAGCGGTGCGCATCAGCTCGTGGTAGGCGGGGTGGAACTCGACCAGGTCGATGCGATGGCCGTAGCGGTCGTGGCTGCTGAACTCCGGCTTGTGCGCATTGGCCAGGAAGCCCGCCTGCATCAGCGGGCCACCGGCCAGGGCACCGTAGGCATCGATCCGCGATTCGGCCCAACCCGCACCGAAACGCCGCGACCATTCCTGTAGCGGCAGGTCGAGGCGGTAAAGGTTGGCACCGTCGAGGGGCGGTGGCTGGTTGGTGACTTCGTGGGTTTCAGCGTACTGGTGCAGGTTCATCGGGGGACTCCTGGATCCGGGTAGCTTGAGAGCCCCAGTGAAGCACTCCCTGCGGGTCAGTCAAAGTGACATTAATGACTAAACATGTGGTGGGGGGCATGTCTTGGGGATGCAGCGGGGCTGACAGGTGTTCGCCACGACAGTTGCAGCGCCCGGGAGATCGAGCGCCGCCCGCGCGGCGCTTCGCGGGACAAGCCCGCTCCCACATTTGTTGCAACGTGCCGAACTTGCCAGGCCATGGTTGCCTGTCTTGGTGCCTGTCTTGGTGCCTGTCTTGAGACAGGCAAGGCGGCATTAATACCCACCTTGAAATCCAGTCATAGCGACAAGGCTGCCACCCATGGCCTCACAGGCATGGTCACGTTGCAACAAATGTGGGAGCGGGCTTGTCCCGCGAAGCGCCGCGCGGGCGGCGCTCGATCTCCCAAACGCTACACCTGTCACGGCGAGCACCTGCCAGCCCTAACCCGATCCCCGCTTCACTTCCCGGCACTGCCAACAAAAAGCGCTGTAGTCCAAACCCCTATCCACTGTAGGACCTTTCCTAAACCCTCCCCAGCCTGAAAATACCCGCCTACAGGCTGCTAGGTTCCTGGCTTTCACTTTTAAAAAAGAGGCGAGCCATGAGCATGCGCATGAACATCTTCGGCCGAGGCCAGGGCCTGGACGGGGACGAAACCACCACTGGCGCCATCTGCATTGCCGGCCAGGCCAGGGGCCGTGTACACGGTAAAGACTGGCTGCTAAAGGGCGACAAGACCACCCCCTGCCCGCGCTGTGGCCAAGAGGGCACCCTCATCGAAGGCGAGTCCCGCTGGCAGCAGGACGGCATACCCACAGCTTTGGATGGAGCGCTGGTGCAATGCGGGTGCCCATTGGGCAGCAATCGCCTGATTGCGGGAGGGCATTCAGCTCCAGCGCCGCGCAGGGCGCCTGTACCTGAGGCCGTTCATGAGGCACCGCCACAGGCTCAAGCGAGTAATCAGGTAAGAAACAGCTATCAACCTGGGGCATTCCAGCCCTCGACCGCTGCGCAAGGCATGGAACCTGGCTTCTACATCGTTCCGCGTTGCATGACGTACCAGGAAGTCTTGGCAGAGCTCGGCGCGCCGCAGGCCAATTTGCCGAGTTCGATTCTGGAGCGACTGAACCCGACATATCAGAGTGGGTTCAAGGCAGGTGAGATCTTTGTCATTGGTGACGGTTTGCGGCGGCCGATGTGCACGCGTGAAGAACTGACTGCAATGAGTGCAGCGAAACAGGCGCGGGAAGCGTTGGCAGAACTGACGCCGGAGGAAGCCGAATTCATGATGCGCCACTTGCCTAAAATAGCCGGGTTACTCAGCGATGCCAGTCTGGCGATGGGTGTGAGCGAAGCCATGATGGCTCGGGCGCTGGATGATCTGAGCGCGACATTGCGCAAGATTGAAGCATTGCACCAGCGGCAGTTCTCGAAATATGGACATCTGCGAAGTCCTGAGTTTTTTGCTGAGCGTGCAAAGCTTTTCAGACAACTGGATGCACACCTGAGCGTGGGTCTGCTCAATAAGCACATGAATTTGGGTAGTTATGACAGCTTACGCAGGGGGCTGGGGATATCGAGCCGTAGCCTTGTTCATCACTGGAGCAAAGCCGGGGCGCCTGGAGCGATACCGGGATATTCAACCCATCTGGATAAACTAGCACGTCTATCGAGCCACCTTAAAAAAGGAGGTTATGTAGGAATAGGGCTAGGCGTAGGAAGCGGCCTAATAAATATTAAGCAGGCATGTCAAGAAGGAAGAACCGAACCCTGTAAAAAGGTAACATTTAAAGAATCTGGGAGTTTCGCCGGCGGTTTAATGATCGGGACGCTTGCGGGCAAAGCGTCAGGCGTTGTGGCAGCTGCCGCGTGCGTAAGTCTTGGACCAGTTAGCGCAGTTGCATGCACCATCATTATTGTAGGCGCAGGTACTGCTGCCGGAAGCGCAGCCGGAATGGCTGGTGGCGAGTGGTTTGGCGAAGCCATTTATGAATACACGGAGTAGACAGATAAATCATGGGATTCTCACCGAAACTCATAAAACTGCTAATGCTAATAGCACCATGCCTCATGACTATGAGCGGAATGGTGCTCTATATCCGTTTGGCGCAACCCAAAACACTGGAGGCGATGATTTCTGCACTTCCAAGCAGCTACTGGCTGACATTAAATATTGCAACATGGGGAAAGCGGAGCCTCCGCTCCAGGCTGCAATTAACCGGAGCCGTGTCAGCTGTATTGTTTTGGCCAATAAAAAACCTGCATATTCGCCATAACAAACTAAACCAAAAAGACATAGACGACTTCCCCAGACACTTAAGAAGACAGCTACTGATTTGCAACTGCCTGACTTACTTAGGTGCAATTTGGCTTGGAATAACGTACTTTTTTTACAACTAACGCTCACCCATGCCAAAGCAAAATAAAGTCGAACAATACAGTGGTGAGGACTTCAAGATGTTTGAAAGCCTTGACGTAAAACTAAGACTATTCCTGTTAGGCGCTCCTATCTGCCTCGCCTTAATCGGGCTTACATCTGACCTTCACATCGCATGCTCTCGGCAGTATAAAGAAATGACCTCAGCACTCCAACGGAGCGCGTGTCTCCCATTTGCGACCGGCATGTGGGGAGAGAAAAGAATAGGTTCCAGAATTCTAGTTATTTCTGTAATCGCGGGTGCCATTGGATCCCCCGCCTCAAGCATTCGGAGCGGACTATTGGATGAGCAAGACCACTTACAATTCCCTAGGCATTTAAGAAGAAAAATACTTATTGCATCTTCGCTAAACACCATTGGCATTGCCTGGGTAGCGACATATTTCCTAATGAAACTGATTAAATGAGAGCTCCCGTATCTGCTGGATGCCCATCGCCGCTCTTTTAGGTTTCAGCTGTCGTAACGACACGCACCATAGGTCTTGCCAGGTTTCCACACCCGATCGCTGAACCGTCAGCGACTGGAAAAGCCTAGAGCGCGGGATTTGCAGGAACAATCAGACGCGTGTCGACAGGGGTTGTAGGGTATTTCGCAGTTGGCGCAGTTTCCAGTGCCAGTGCGTAGGAAGAGTCTGGAGTTGTTGTAGCCTGTGGGTTTCTTGGGGCCGCTTTGCGGCCCTTCGCGGGCACGCCCGCTCCCACAAGGGATCGCGCATTTATTTGGGCTGAGCACCAAACCTGTAGGAGCGGGCGTGCCCGCGAAGGGCTGCAAAGCAGCCCCAATAAGACCTACAGCGAACGCCGCACCTGCTGGATGCTCGGGCTCATCTGCACCTGCGAAACCGCCATGTTCAAACTCAACTCGAACCGGCTCCCCAACCCCCGCGTCGACTCATGCGACAACCGTGCCCCCAGCAATTCCCCCATCTGCCGGCAGATCGACAAACCAATCCCCAGCCCGCCATAACGCCGGGTCATCGAGCCATCGACCTGGAAGAAGCGCTGGTACAGGGTCGCCTGGTCGAGGTCATCGAAGCCGATACCGCTGTCGCTGACCATGAAGGTCAGCGCCAGGTCGTCAGGCCCCACCCGGCGCCCGCGCACCTGGATCATCACCCCGCCCTGGTGGGTGAACTTCAAACCGTTGTCCACCAGGCACCCCAGGCAGCGGGCCAGCTTCTGAGCATCGCCCAGCAACCCGTCCGGCACATCGGCCGGGATGTCCAGGCTCAGGTACAAGCCTTTGCCCAAAGCCTGCCCGGCATAACCGGCACGCACGCCCTGCAGCAGGTCACGCAGGCTGAACGGCGCCGGCTGCGCGCGCAGGCGGCCGGCCTGCAGCTCGGACAGGGTAAGAATGGCATCGACCATATCCATCATGCCCTGGGCCGAGCCCACCGCCGTGCGGTGGTACTGGGCCATCTCGGCCTCCATCGGCAGGGTATGCATCAGCTCCAGCGAGCCGATCACACCATTCATCGGTGTGCGCAGCTCATGGGTCACGCTGGCCAGGAACTCATCTTTCAGCCGGTTGCTCCTGGCCAGTTGCAGGTTCAGTTGCTCCAGCGTGCGCCCGGTGTCTCGCAAGGTCTGCGCCTGCTGCTCGCGCAGGCTGTTGATGCGGTCGGCCAGCGCCAGCGACAGCAAGGCCACCTCCAGCGCCGACCCCAGCTGGCTGGCATACATGGTGATGAACACGTTCGGCAGGTAGCCCAGCACCATCAGGGTGTTGACCAGGCCACCAAGCAGGAATGCCGTCCAGGCGATGATGAACCAGCGTGCCACGCGCAAGCCACGCCACCAGGCGTACAGCCCGGCAGCGAAGATGCTCACGGTAAACAGCAACGCCAGCACCGTGGCCATGCGCAGGGCGACGCCGTAGGGCATGCTCACCGCCAGCACCATGACCAGCGCGCCACCCAGCATCAGCAGCTGCAGCAGCCGGTCGAGACCACGGCTGATGCTGCCCAGTTGCAGGAAATGCCGGGCGAACTGGCAGCCGAACAGGCCAGCGGCCCCGATGAACAACGGCGTCGAAGCATTCGCCCACCACGGGCTGTCCGGCCAGAAGTAGGCCACACCGGCGCCATTCACCGACACCTGGTAAAAGCCGAACGAGGCGATATAGAGGATGTAATAGAGGTAGCTGACGTCGCGCACGCTGAGGTAGATGAACAGGTTGTACACCAGCATCACCAGCAGCACGCCGTAGATCATCCCCAGCACATACAGGCGCGTGGGCTGCTCCTCCATGTAGGCCTGGGCGGACCACAGCGCCAGCGGCGCCTGCACCGAACCCTGGCTGTGCAGGCGCAGGTAGGCGGTGGTCACCTGGCCAGGCGGCAGCTGCAGTTCGAACAGGTAGTTGTTCTGCAGGATCTGCCGGCTTTGGTAGGGCAAGGCGTCGCCGGTGCGCCGGGCCAGGCGGTAACTGCCACTGCTGTCGGGCAGGTACAGCTCGAGGTGGTCCAGCGGCGGATAGGCCAGTTCCAGTAGCCATTGCCGTGGGGCGGCGCCAGGCGCGGCGGCAGGGCGCAGTTCGACCTTGAGCCAGAACACCGAGGTGGAATAACCGGCGTTCAGCACGTCTTCGTGGTGGGGGCGAAAATGCTTGGCGAACCCAGGGGCACTGACCTGGGCGATGCTGGCGCTGCCATCGAGGTCTTCATAAACCTGCATGGCCTTGCCCAGCGGAAGATGCCGCGTAGCGTCGTCGAAATCGACCGCCCCGGCCAGCACGGGCAGCAAGCCCAGAAGCACAATCAGCAAATAGCGCATACAGCCCCAGCATGGCCTGTCCGGTCGAGTCGCGGTTGCCTCCCATCCGTTTGAGACGACACGATCCGGCAGAACCCGTTTGTAGAGTTATCCGAGCACTCTAGCATAGCTTCGCAACCTGGCAATCGACCATATCCAATCACAAAGAAAAGGCTCTAAATCAATGCTTTCAGAAATTAAACCGGCAAAAAACTGACCTCATGATCAACAAAACTCGTTTGTAGGACGATCCGCCCAAACAGGATTGGTGGTAAGCTCGCCGACCATGAATACCTACAGCTCCCGCCCCGTTGTCCTCTGTCTCTCCGGCCACGACCCCAGTGGCGGCGCCGGCCTGCAGGCAGATATCGAAGCCCTGATCGCCCAAGGCTGTCACGCCGCACCCGCAGTGACCGCCCTGACCGTGCAGGATACCGTCAACGTTTCCGACTTCCGCGTGCTCGACCGCGAGTGGGTGCTGGCCCAGGCCAACGCCGTGCTGGCCGACTCTACGGTGGCCGCCGTCAAGCTAGGCATGCTCGGTTCGATCGAGATGGTCGACACGGTCGCCGAACTGCTGGCCGCCCACTCGCATCTGCCGCTGGTCTGCGATCCGGTGCTGCGCGCCGGTGGTGGTGGCCGCCTGGGCAAGGACGAAGTGGGCTACGCCCTGCGCGAACGCCTGCTGCCGCTGGCGACCATCGCCACGCCGAACCTGCCCGAAGCCCGCATCCTTGCCGAACTGCCCGAAGGCACCGCCGACGAGTGTGCCGAGAAACTGTTGCCGTTCTGTAGACACCTGCTGATTACCGGTGGTCACGGCGACGAAGACGAAATTCACAACCGCCTGTACAGCCGCGACGGCCAGCGCCACACCTGGACCTGCCAGCGCCTGCCGGGCAGCTACCACGGCTCGGGCTGCACCCTGGCCAGCGCCCTGGCCGGCCGCCTGGCCCTCGGCGAGCAGCTGGAAAGCGCCGTCCGCAGCGCCCTGGACTACACCTGGCGCACCCTGCGTGACGCCGAACAGCTGGGCAAGGGCCAGTTCGTGCCGCGCCGCCTGCCGCTGGATTTCTGTTCCTGACACGAGGCCTCCAATGAAGCTACGCGGTCTGTACGCCATCACCGACAGCCAGCTGCTCGCTGGCCGTTTCCTGTCCCATGTCGAGGCGGCACTGGAAGGCGGCGTGTGCCTGCTGCAGTACCGCGACAAAAGTGACGACGCGGCGCGGCGCCTGCGTGAAGCCGAAGGGCTGCTGAAGCTTTGCGAGCGCTATGGCACCCAGCTGCTCATCAACGACGATGCCGAACTGGCCGCGCGCCTGGGCGTCGGCGTGCACCTGGGCCAGACCGACGGCCCGCTGACCCCGGCCCGTGCATTGCTCGGCCGTCAGGCGATCATCGGTTCCACCTGCCACGCCAGCCTCGAACTGGCCGCCCAGGCTGCCAGCGAAGGCGCCAGCTACGTGGCCTTTGGCCGCTTCTTCAATTCCGTCACCAAGCCGGGGGCACCCGCTGCCAACATCGAACTGCTGGAGCAGGCCCGCGCCCAGGTGAAACTGCCGATCGCGGTGATCGGCGGCATTACCCTCGACAACGCCGCCCCGCTGGTCGCCCATGGCGCCGACCTGCTGGCGGTGATCCACGGCCTGTTCGGTGCCGACAGCGCGCAGGAAGTCACCCGCCGCGCCCGCGCCTTCAACGCCTTGTTCGCATCCTGATTCGAGAGATCCTCCCATGTCCCGTTCCGAAGCCCTGTTCGCCCAAGCCCAGAAGCACATCCCCGGTGGCGTCAACTCGCCGGTCCGCGCTTTCAAGAGCGTTGGCGGCACGCCGCTGTTCTTCAAGCATGCCGAAGGCGCCTACGTCGTTGACGAGGATGACAAGCGCTACGTCGACTACGTCGGCTCCTGGGGCCCGATGATCCTCGGCCACGGCCACCCGCAGGTACTGGACTCGGTACGCAGGCAGCTGGAGCACGGCCTGTCCTATGGTGCCCCGACCGCCATGGAAACCGAGATGGCCGACCTGGTCTGCTCTTTGGTGCCGTCCATGGAGATGGTACGCATGGTCAGCTCGGGCACCGAAGCCACCATGAGCGCCATCCGCCTGGCCCGTGGCTACACCGGCCGTGACGCCATCATCAAGTTCGAAGGCTGCTACCACGGCCACTCCGACAGCCTGCTGGTAAAAGCCGGCTCCGGCCTGCTGACCCAGGGCGTACCGAGCTCGGCAGGCGTGCCGGCGGACTTCGCCAAGCACACCCTGACCCTGCCGTTCAACGACATCGCCGCCGTCGAGAAAACCCTGGCCGAAGTCGGCCAGACCGTAGCCTGCATCATCGTCGAGCCGGTAGCCGGCAACATGAACTGCGTACCGCCGGCGCCAGGCTTCCTCGAAGGCCTGCGCGAGCAGTGCGACAAGCACGGCGTGGTGTTGATCTTCGACGAAGTGATGACCGGTTTCCGCGTTTCGCTCGGCGGCGCCCAGGGCCACTACGGCATCAAGCCGGACCTGTCGACCTTCGGCAAGATCGTCGGTGGCGGCATGCCGGTCGGCTGCTTCGGCGGCAAGCGTGAAATCATGGGCTGCATCGCCCCGCTCGGCCCGGTCTACCAGGCCGGTACCCTGTCGGGTAACCCGCTGGCCATGGCCGCCGGCCTGACCACCCTGAAGCTGATCAGCCGCCCGGGCTTCCACGCCGAGCTGACCGACTACACCAGCCGCATGCTCGACGGCCTGCAACAGCGCGCCGATGCCGCTGGCGTGCCGTTCGTCACCACCCAGGCCGGTGCCATGTTCGGCCTGTACTTCAGCGGTGCCGACGACATCGTCACCTTCGAAGACGTGATGGCCAGCGATGCCGAGCGCTTCAAGCGCTTCTTCCACCTGATGCTCGATGGTGGCGTGTACCTGGCGCCGAGCGCGTTCGAGGCCGGCTTCACCTCCATCGCCCATGGCGACAAGGAGCTGCAGATCACCCTGGATGCGGCTGAAAAGGCTTTTGCAGCCCTGAAGTAATGCAGTGTCTGTACCGGCCCTTTCGCGGGTAAACCCGCTCCCACAGGGACTGCGCACCAGTGAAAGCGGTGCGGTCCCTGTGGGAGCGGGTTCACCCGCGAAGAGGCCGGTACAGGCAACAAATACCCATGCACAATCAGCTGACTTCCCCAACCAAGCAGAAATTCGAGTAAAACTTTGTAAGGTTGGCGCTGCTTATCCCATAATGTGCCACCAGAGACATTGGCCGCAGCTTTGCAGAGGTAAGTCGATCCCCATGAACCGCACCGGCCGCGCCCTGACCCTGGGCTGCCTGTTGCTTCTTCAGCCCCTGCTGGCCCTGGCGGAGGGCGGTAACTCGTTGCTCATTCCGGCGACGGGCCGCTGCACCTTGAATGTCCAGCCTGAAGACCTGGCAAACGCCCTCAAGGCTTGTGAGCAGACGGCAACGGCGGGGGATGCCCAGGCGCAATTCGAACTGGGCGAGTACTACTACACGCAAACGCCGAAAAACCTGGGCAAAGCCCTGAACTGGTTCGAAAAGGCCTCGCTGCAAGGCCATGCAGAGGCCCAGTACCGCCTGGGCGCCATGTTCTTCCGTGGCGAAGGGGTCAAGGCCAACAATGTGCAGGCCTACATCCTGCTGAAGATGGCCGCGGTCAACGGCGCCGAGGATGCGCTGGACATGGCCGACGAAGTGACCGAGCAAATGCCCCGCGACGAACTGGAGCATGCCACCCAGGTGCTCGGCCAGATCTTCCGCAAGTACCTGCTGGAACTGCAGAACGCCGAAGGGCGCACGCCGTTCTCGCCACTCCCCTGAGGGTTACTTTTCCGGCATCGGCATGGGGAACGGCATCACGTTGCCGCCGCCCTTGGCTTCGCTGATCTTCGCCGTGCCCAGGCGCTCCACCTCGTCGATGCGCACGATCGAGTGCATCGGCACGAAGCTGCGGATCACCCCATCGAACTGGCTCTTGAGCTTCTCCTCGCTCGGGTCCACCACCAGCTGCGAACGCTCGCCGAACACGAACTCCTCGATTTCCAGGAACCCCCACAAGTCGCTCTGGTAGATCTGCTTGGCATACATCTCGAAGACCTGCCCCTGGTTGAGGAAGATCACTTTATAGATGGCAGGTTCGCGTTTGCTCATGTTCGTCGGGATAACACATGCGTAAGAAAAGGCGGGCATCATAGCAGACAGGTTTGCTGATCTGTGTTGCCTGTCCCGGCCTCATCGCCGGCAAGCCAGCTCCCACAGGTACTGCGCAAGCTTCAGACCTGTGCAGTATCTGTGGGAGCCCGGCTTGCCGGCGATAGGGCCGGAACAGGCCATACATACCGTTGAACGTTTCAGTGCTTTCGCCACTGCCATTCAAGGGTTATTCTTGAGTTCACATCCATTGCCGTCGAGCGGCTAAAAACGACCTTGAACGCACCCATACAACCCCATCGTTTCATCCTCGAACCTTTCGAGGCCCACCGTTTCGCCAACTTGTGCGGCCAGTTCGACGAGCACCTGCGCCTGATCGAACAGCGCCTGGCCATCGAGATCCGCAACCGCGGCAATCAGTTCGAGCTGATCGGCGAACCCAAGACCACCTCCGCTGCCGAACAGCTGCTGCGCCGTCTCTACCGCGAGACCAAGGCCAGCGACCTGTCGCCGGAAACCGTGCACCTGTACCTGCAGGAATCGACCGTCGAGAACATCGACAACCCGGCCGTCACCGAGGTCAGCGTGTCGCTGCGCACGCGCAAGGGCAACATCCGCCCGCGCGGGGTCAACCAGCAACGCTACGTCAAGGAAATCCTGGCCAACGACATCAACTTCGGCATCGGCCCGGCCGGTACCGGCAAGACCTACCTGGCCGTGGCCTGCGCCGTGGACGCGCTGGAACGCGAACAGGTGCGCCGTATCCTGCTGGTGCGCCCGGCGGTCGAGGCGGGCGAAAAGCTCGGCTTCCTGCCCGGCGACCTTGCCCAGAAGATCGACCCGTACCTGCGCCCGCTGTACGACGCCCTGTACGAAATGCTCGGCTTCGAACACGTGGCCAAGCTGATCGAGCGCCAGGTGATCGAGATCGCCCCGCTGGCCTACATGCGTGGCCGCACCCTGAACAACAGCTTCATCATCCTCGACGAGAGCCAGAACACCACGCTGGAACAGATGAAGATGTTCCTCACCCGTATCGGCTTCGGCTCTACCGCGGTCATCACCGGTGACATCACCCAGGTCGACCTGCCCCGTGGCACCAAGTCGGGCCTGGCGCACGTCATCGAGGTGCTGAGGGATGTTCCGGGGATCAGTTTCACCCACTTCCAACCCAAAGATGTGGTTCGTCACCCACTGGTGCAGCGCATTGTCGAGGCCTACGACCGCTTCGATGCCCGCCAGGCCAAGCCCGAGGCGCCCGGCAAAGATGCTTGAACTCGATATTCAACGGGCCACGGATGCTGCCGCCCCGGATGACACCGCCTTTCGCCGCTGGTGCGAACTGGCCCTGCGCCAGCGCAGCGCCGATTCGGAAATGACCATTCGCCTGGTCGACGAAGCCGAAGGCCGCGAGCTGAACCACACCTACCGGCACAAGGACTACGCGACCAATGTGCTGTCGTTCCCGGCCGACGTCCCCGACGACCTGCTCGATATCCCGCTGCTGGGCGACCTGGTGATCTGCGTGCCGGTGGTCGAGCGCGAAGCCGCCGAACAGGGCAAGTCGCTGGAAGCGCACTGGGCACACCTGGTCATCCACGGTTGCCTGCACCTGCTCGGCTACGACCACATCGAGGATGAGGAAGCCGAGGAAATGGAAGGCCTGGAACGGGAATTGCTGGCAGAACTGGGTCATCCCGACCCGTACGCCGACGATGAAACCGACACCCTCACACACTGATACACGAAGGATCACGAGAACCGCCATGAGCGAAGATCGATCGAGCAACGGGCAGAAGTCCTGGCTGGGTAAACTGACCCAGGCTTTTGCCCATGAGCCGAAAAACCGCCAGCAACTCCTTGAATTGCTGCGCGAAGCCCATCAGAACAAACTGCTGGACAGCGAAGCGCTGACCATCGTCGAAGGCGCCATCCAGGTGGCCGACCTGCAGGTTCGCGACATCATGGTGCCGCGTTCGCAGATGATCAGCATCAAGGCCAGCCAGTCGCCCCGGGAGTTCCTGCCGGCGGTGATCGACGCCGCGCACTCGCGCTACCCGGTGATCGGCGAAAGCCACGACGATGTGCTCGGGATCCTGCTCGCCAAAGACCTGCTGCCACTTATCCTCAAAGAGAACGGCGACAGCTTCAACATCAAGGACCTGCTGCGCCCGGCCACTTTCGTGCCCGAGTCCAAGCGCCTGAACGTGCTGCTGCGCGAATTCCGCGCCAACCATAACCACATGGCCGTCGTCATCGACGAGTACGGCGGCGTGGCCGGCCTGGTCACCATCGAGGACGTGCTGGAGCAGATCGTCGGCGACATCGAGGACGAGCACGACGTCGAGGAAGACAGCTACATCAAGCCGCTGCCCAGCGGTGACTTCCTGGTCAAGGCGCTGACCCCGATCGAGAACTTCAACGAGTTCTTCGACAGCGAATTCTCCGATGACGAGTTCGACACGGTCGGCGGCCTGGTGATGAGCGCCTTCGGTCACCTGCCCAAGCGCAACGAGACCACCGAGATCGGCCCTTACAAGTTCCGTATTCTCAATGCCGACAGCCGGCGGATACACTTGCTGCGCCTGACACCGATCACCCGTTAAGGACAAACATGCGTTGGATCACCCGCCCCGGCTGGCCCGGTAACCTGCTGGCCCTGGCGGCCGGTGCCTCCACCCTCCTGGCCCTGGCGCCGTTCGACATCTGGCCCCTGGCCGTGTTGTCCATCGCCCTGCTCTACCTTGGCCTGCGCGAGCTCAGCCCGCGCCAGGCCATGTGGCGCGGCTGGTGGTTCGGCTTCGGCCTGTACGGTGCCGGCACCTGGTGGATCTACGTAAGCATGAACACCTACGGCGGCGCCTCGCCGCTGCTGGCGATCCTGCTGCTGCTGGCGTTCTTCGCCGCCCTGGCCTGGTTCTTCGCCCTGCCCACCTGGCTGTGGGCACGCTGGTTGCGGCGCACCGAGGCGCCACTGGCCGACGCCTTGTGCTTCGCTGCCCTGTGGCTGCTGCAAGAGGCCTTCCGCGGCTGGTTCCTGACCGGTTTCCCCTGGCTCTACGCCGGCTACAGCCAGCTGAACGGCCCGCTGGCCGGGCTGGCACCGCTGGGCGGCGTGTGGCTGATTTCCTTCGCCCTGGCCCTGACCGCTGCCCTGCTGTGCAACCTGCACCGCCTGCGCGCCCGCCCCTCGTTCCTGGCGGTGGGTTGCCTGCTGTTGCTGGCCCCGTGGGTGCTGGGCCTGGCACTCAAGGGCCATGCCTGGACCAAGCCGGCGGGCGACCCGCTGAAAGTGGCGGCCATCCAGGGCAATGTCGAGCAGGACCTGAAATGGGACCCGGCACACATCGACGCGCAACTGGCGCTGTACCGTGACCTGAGCTTCAGCTCCAGGCCGGTGGACCTGCTGGTGTGGCCGGAAACCGCGGTCCCGGTGCTCAAGGACCAGGCCCAGGGCTATATCGACGTGATGGGCCGCTTCGCCGCCGAACGGCATTCGGCGCTGATCACCGGCGTGCCGGTGCGTGAAGTGGTGCACCACCAGCGCCGCTACTACAACGGCATCACCGTCACCGGTGAAGGCGATGGCACCTACCTCAAGCAGAAGCTGGTGCCGTTTGGCGAGTATGTGCCGCTGCAGGACATGCTGCGAGGCCTGATCGAGTTCTTCAACCTGCCCATGTCGGACTTCGCCCGCGGGCCGGAAGACCAGCCGCTGCTGCAGGCCAAGGGCTACCAGATTGCGCCTTACATCTGTTACGAAGTGGTCTACCCCGAATTCGCCGCTGGCCTGGCGGCCCGCAGCGACCTGCTGCTGACCATCAGCAACGACACCTGGTTCGGCACCTCGATCGGCCCGTTGCAGCACCTGCAGATGGCACAGATGCGCGCGCTGGAAGCCGGCCGCTGGATGATCCGCGCCACCAACAACGGCGTGACCGCGCTGATCGACCCGTTTGGCCGCATTACCACGCAGGTACCGCAGTTCCAGCAGGCGGTGCTGTATGGCGAAGTGGTGCCGATGCAGAAACTGACGCCGTACCTGCAATGGCGGTCGTGGCCGCTGGCGATAGTCTGCGCATTGCTGCTGGGTTGGGCGTTGCTGGCGGGCCGTATAGCGAAGACTGTCTAACAAGTTATACGTGGCCCTGTGGGAGCGGCCTTGTGTCGCGAAAGGGCCGCAAAGCGGCCCCGGCAATCTATGCACCGACACTGAAATCCCGGGGCTGCTGCGCAGCCCTTTCGCGACACAAGGCCGCTCCCACAGAGGCTTGCATGAACTTGTGGCTCAGTAGAACAGCCGATACCCCACCAGCCCCGCCACTTCATTGAGCAACTGCCCGCTCTGCCACATCGCCCGGCTCTCCGGCAGCAACCCACCGAACGGCCGCGCATGATCGCGCCCGAGGAACCCGACCGGCGCCGGCACCACCTCGAACCCCGCCTGCTCGAAGCTCCAGCGCGAGCGCTGCATGTGCCACGCCTGGGTCACCACGACCACCCGGCGAATCCCCAATGGCTGCAACACCTTGGCCGTCAGCCGGGCATTCTCCCAGGTCGTGCGGCTGCCCTCTTCCCGCCATTTCACCTTGATGCCGAAATCTTCACGCAGGCGATCAGCCATCAACCGCGCCTCGCTCGGCGGCGTGCCATAGTGCAACCCGCCACTGGTCAGCACCGGCAAGCCCGAAGCCTTGGCCAGCCGCGCGGCGAAGCGCATGCGCTCCAGCGCCGTGGCCGTGGGCTGGTCGCTACCACCCCAGGCCGGGTCACCCCGCTCACGCCCCGCGCCCAGCACCACGATGGCATCCGCCCGGCTTGCCAGGCCGGCCCAATCGCTTACCGCCAGCGGCGCTTCCGTCTCCAGCGCACGAGCGGTTTCCTGCACCACCAGCGGCAGGCTCATCAGCCACAGGCCACCAAGGCCCACGGCAAAACACAGCGCTGCCAGCCTGGGCCGGCGACGGCGCAGCCACCACGCCACAAGCAGCAGCAGGAACAGGACGCCTGGCGGCATCAGCCATTGTTTGACGAAGAATCGGATCGGCATTGGCCACACCTCCTTGGCAGGCGTGCAGCCTAGAAGGATCGACGCCGGTCAACAAGGGTGCGGCCGGCGCCGATCGTGAGCTGTGCAAATTTTGAAGAACCGGCGCGCGATAGCCTGCGCCTGGCGTCCTGA
>Ga0268257_1000377_pt1 | contig 57224 bp, 63 predicted proteins | sample AgamicAtPrz_FD_200249 | JGI IMG/M metagenome (GOLD analysis project Ga0268257, IMG submission 200249) | Agave microbial communities from Guanajuato, Mexico - At.P.rz (v2) (version 3) | ecosystem: Host-associated > Plants > Phyllosphere > Phylloplane/Leaf | place: Guanajuato, Mexico | collected... | reverse complement strand
AGCGCCTGTACGAGCAGATGCTCGAGCCCAAGTGGGTCATCTCCATGGGTTCGTGCGCCAACTCCGGCGGCATGTACGACATCTACTCGGTCGTTCAGGGGGTCGACAAGTTCCTCCCCGTGGACGTCTATGTGCCTGGCTGCCCGCCGCGCCCCGAGGCATTCCTGCAAGGCCTGATGCTGCTGCAGGAGTCGATCGGCCAAGAACGACGCCCGCTTTCCTGGGTGGTTGGTGATCAAGGCATCTACCGTGCCGAGATGCCCGCCCAGAAAGACCTGCGTCGCGAACAGCGCATTGCGGTAACCAACCTGCGCAGCCCCGACGAAGTCTGATCCAGCGACCTGCCGCCCGCTCCCGAAGGAGCCGGCGGCTTGGCTTCATTCTTAACGCTGACCCAAAGCGACCGAGACCATGACAGCGGACAACGCTATTTATATTCCGCCCTACAAGGCTGACGACCAGGATGTGGTCGTCGAACTGCACAACCGTTTTGGCGCCGACGCGTTCGTCGCCCAGGAAACCCGCACCGGCATGCCGGTACTGTGGGTAAAACGTGCCCAGCTCAAGGAAGTGCTGAGCTTCCTGCGCGGCGTCGCCAAGCCGTACAGCATGCTGTACGACCTGCACGGCGTCGACGAGCGCCTGCGCACCCAGCGCCGTGGCCTGCCCGCCGCCGATTTCAGCGTGTTCTACCACCTGCTGTCGGTCGAACGTAACAGCGACGTGATGATCAAGGTGTCGCTCAGCGAAGGCGACCTGAACCTGCCGACCGTGACCGGTATCTGGCCGAACGCCAACTGGTACGAGCGCGAAGTCTGGGACATGTTCGGCATCGACTTTGCCGGCCACCCGCACCTCAGCCGCATCATGATGCCGCCCACCTGGGAAGGCCACCCGCTGCGCAAGGACTACCCGGCCCGCGCCACCGAGTTCGATCCCTACAGCCTGACCCTGGCCAAGCAGCAGCTTGAAGAGGAATCGGCACGCTTCAACCCGGAAGCCTGGGGCATGAAGCGCCAGGGCGCCAACGAGGACTACATGTTCCTCAACCTCGGCCCCAACCACCCTTCCGCGCACGGTGCCTTCCGTATCGTCCTGCAGCTGGACGGTGAAGAGATCGTCGACTGCGTACCGGACATCGGCTACCACCACCGTGGCGCCGAGAAAATGGCCGAGCGCCAGTCCTGGCACAGCTTCATCCCCTACACCGACCGTATCGACTACCTCGGCGGGGTAATGAACAACCTGCCGTACGTGCTCGCGGTCGAGAAGCTGGCCGGCATCAAGGTGCCACAGAAGGTCGACACCATCCGCGTGATGCTGGCCGAGTTCTTCCGTATCACCAGCCACCTGCTGTTCCTGGGTACCTACATCCAGGACGTCGGCGCCATGACCCCGGTGTTCTTCACCTTCACCGACCGCCAGCGCGCCTACACCGTGATCGAGGCGATCACCGGTTTCCGCCTGCACCCGGCCTGGTACCGCATCGGTGGTGTCGCCCACGACCTGCCGCGCGGCTGGGACAAGCTGGTCAAGGACTTCGTCGAATGGCTGCCCAAGCGCCTCGACGAGTACGAGAAGGCCGCGCTCAAGAACAGCATCCTCAAGGGGCGTACCATCGGCGTTGCCGCGTACAACACCAAGGAAGCTCTTGCCTGGGGTACCACCGGCGCCGGCCTGCGTGCCACCGGTTGCGACTTCGACCTACGTAAGGCGCGCCCCTACTCCGGCTACGAGAACTTCGAGTTCGAAGTGCCGCTGGCCCACAACGGCGATGCCTACGATCGCTGCATGGTCCGCGTCGAGGAGATGCGCCAGAGTATCCGCATCATCGACCAGTGCCTGCGCAACATGCCGGAAGGCCCGTACAAGGCGGACCACCCGCTGACCACGCCGCCACCGAAAGAGCGCACCCTGCAGCACATCGAGACCCTGATCACCCACTTCCTGCAAGTCTCGTGGGGCCCGGTCATGCCGGCCAACGAGTCGTTCCAGATGATCGAGGCGACCAAGGGCATCAACAGTTACTACCTGACGAGCGACGGCGGCACCATGAGCTACCGCACCCGGATCCGCACCCCGAGCTACCCGCACCTGCAGCAGATCCCTTCGGTGATCAAAGGCAGCATGGTCGCGGACCTCATCGCGTACCTGGGCAGTATCGACTTCGTTATGGCTGACGTGGACCGCTAAGCATGAACAGCACGCTTATCCAAACCGACCGTTTCGCCCTGAGCGAAACCGAGCGCTCGGCCATCGAGCACGAGATGCACCACTACGAGGACCCGCGCGCGGCGTCCATCGAAGCCCTGAAGATCGTCCAGAAAGAGCGCGGCTGGGTGCCGGACGGCGCCATCTACGCCATCGGCGAAGTGCTGGGCATCCCCGCCAGCGACGTCGAGGGCGTGGCCACCTTCTACAGCCAGATCTTCCGCCAGCCGGTCGGCCGCCACATCATCCGCGTGTGCGACAGCATGGTCTGCTACATCGGCGGCCATGAATCGGTGGTCAGCCAGATCCAGAGCGAGCTGGGCATCGGCCTCGGCCAGACCACCGCGGACGGGCGTTTCACCCTGCTGCCGGTGTGCTGCCTGGGCAACTGCGACAAGGCCCCGGCGCTGATGATCGACGACGACACCTTTGGCGACGTGCAGCCTGCCGGCGTCTCCAAGCTGCTGGAGGGTTACGTATGACCATCACTTCCTTCGGCCCGGCCAACCGCATCGCGCGTTCGGCCGAAACCCACCCGCTGACCTGGCGCCTGCGCGACGACGGCGAGCCGGTCTGGCTGACCGAGTACGAGTCGAAGAACGGCTACGCCGCTGCCCGCAAGGCACTGGCCGAGATGTCCGCCGACGACATCGTCCAGTCCGTCAAGGACTCCGGCCTCAAGGGCCGTGGCGGCGCGGGCTTCCCCACTGGCGTGAAGTGGGGCCTGATGCCCAAAGACGAATCCATGAACATCCGCTACCTGCTGTGCAACGCGGATGAAATGGAGCCGAACACCTGGAAGGACCGCATGCTGATGGAGCAACAGCCCCATCTGCTGGTCGAGGGCATGCTGATCAGCGCCCGCGCCCTGAAGGCCTACCGCGGCTACATCTTCCTGCGTGGCGAATACACCACCGCGGCGAAGAACCTCAACCGCGCCATCGACGAAGCCAAGGCCGCGGGCCTGCTGGGCAAGAACATCCTCGGTTCGGGCTTCGACTTCGAGCTGTTCGTCCACACCGGCGCCGGCCGCTACATCTGCGGTGAAGAAACCGCGCTGATCAACTCGCTGGAAGGCCGCCGCGCCAACCCGCGCTCCAAGCCGCCCTTCCCTGCCGCCGTCGGCGTGTGGGGCAAGCCGACTTGCGTGAACAACGTCGAGACCCTGTGCAACGTGCCGGCCATCGTCGCCAACGGCAACGACTGGTACAAGTCGCTGGCCCGCGAAGGCAGCGAAGACCACGGCACCAAGCTGATGGGCTTCTCCGGCAAGGTGAAGAACCCGGGCCTGTGGGAACTGCCGTTCGGCGTCACCGCCCGCGAGCTGTTCGAAGACTACGCCGGCGGCATGCGCGACGGCTTCAAGCTCAAGTGCTGGCAGCCAGGCGGCGCCGGTACCGGCTTCCTGCTGCCCGAGCACCTCGACGCGCAGATGTACGCCGGTGGCATCGCCAAGGTCGGCACCCGCATGGGTACGGGCCTGGCCATGGCGGTCGATGACAGCATCAACATGGTCTCGCTGCTGCGCAACATGGAAGAGTTCTTCGCCCGCGAATCCTGCGGCTGGTGCACGCCATGCCGCGACGGCCTGCCGTGGAGCGTGAAGATGCTGCGCGCCCTGGAGAAAGGCCAGGGCCGCGCCGAAGACATCGAGACCCTGCTGGGTCTGGTCAACTTCCTCGGCCCAGGCCGTACCTTCTGTGCTCACGCACCGGGTGCCGTCGAGCCATTGGGCAGTGCCATCAAATACTTCCGGTCCGAGTTCGAGGCCGGTGTCGCTCCCGCTAGCGCGGCCGACACCCTGCGCCCGAACCTGGCCAAGCCGATCGTGGTCGGCGCATAACAAGATGAACAGCGGATGGTCCGTGCCATCCGCCAGCCCGCCGGCCGGCCCGAACGATTCGTGGCCGGCCGCAGGCTCACCGATTTCCATTAGCCACGCCCGCCCACGCGGGCCAACGAAGAACTTTGAACAATGGCCACTATCCACGTAGACGGCAAAGCGCTCGAAGTCAACGGTGCGGACAACCTGTTACAGGCCTGTCTGTCGCTCGGCCTCGACATCCCCTATTTCTGCTGGCACCCGGCGCTCGGTAGCGTCGGCGCCTGCCGGCAGTGCGCGGTCAAGCAGTACACCGACGAGAACGACACCCGTGGTCGTATCGTCATGTCCTGCATGACCCCCGCCTCCGACGGCACCTGGATCTCCATCGACGATGACGAGTCCAAGGCGTTCCGCGCCAGCGTCGTCGAATGGCTGATGACCAACCACCCGCACGACTGCCCGGTGTGCGAGGAAGGCGGTCACTGCCACCTGCAGGACATGACGGTAATGACCGGCCACAACGAGCGCCGCTACCGTTTCACCAAGCGTACCCACCAGAACCAGGACCTCGGCCCGTTCATCGCCCATGAGATGAACCGCTGCATCGCCTGCTACCGCTGCGTGCGCTACTACAAGGACTACGCCGGCGGCACCGACCTGGGCGTATACGGCGCCCACGACAACGTGTACTTCGGTCGCGTCGAAGACGGCGTGCTGGAAAGCGAGTTCTCCGGCAACCTCACCGAGGTCTGCCCGACCGGTGTGTTCACCGACAAGACTCACTCCGAGCGCTACAACCGCAAGTGGGACATGCAGTTCGCCCCGAGCATCTGCCATGGCTGCTCCAGCGGCTGCAACATCAGCCCCGGCGAGCGCTACGGCGAACTGCGCCGCATCGAGAACCGCTTCAACGGCTCGGTGAACCAGTACTTCCTGTGCGACCGTGGCCGCTTCGGCTATGGCTACGTCAACCGCAAGGACCGTCCACGCCAGCCGTTCCTCGCCGATGGCAGCAAGCTGAGCCTGGACGCCGCCCTGGACAAGGCCGCCGACCTGCTGCGCGGCCGCACCATCGTCGGCATCGGCTCGCCGCGCGCCAGCCTCGAGAGCAACTACGGCCTGCGTGAGCTGGTCGGCGCCGAGTACTTCTACTCGGGCATGGAAGCTGGCGAACTGGCCCGCGTGCGCCTGGCGCTGAACGTGCTGAACGACAGCCCGCTGCCGGTCCCGACCCTGCGCGACATCGAAGACCACGACGCCGTGTTCGTGCTCGGCGAAGACCTGACCCAGACCGCTGCCCGCGTCGCCCTGGCCGTGCGCCAGGCCACCAAGGGCAAGGCCGAGGCCATGGCCGACGCCATGCGCGTGCAGCCTTGGCTGGACGCCGCGGTGAAGAACATCGGCCAGCACGCGCTGTACCCGCTGTTCATCGCATCCTTGGCTGAAACCAAGCTGGACGATGTCGCCGAAGAGTGCGTGCACGCCGCTCCCGCCGACCTGGCCCGCATCGGTTTCGCCGTGGCCCACGCCATCGCCCCGAGCGCCCCTGCCGTCGCCGGCCTGGACGACGAGGCCAAGGCCCTGGCCCAGCGCATCGCCGACGCCCTGGTCGCCGCCAAGCGCCCACTGGTGGTCTCCGGCACGTCCCTGGCTGACCCTGCGCTGATCGAAGCCGCCGCCAACATCGCCAAGGCCCTCAAGCTGCGCGAGAAGAACGGTTCGCTGAGCCTGGTGGTGCCTGAGGCCAACAGCCTCGGCATGGCGATGATGGGTGGCGAGTCCGTCGACGCCGCGCTGGACGCCGTGATCAGCGGCAAGGCCGACGCCATCGTCGTCCTGGAAAACGACCTGTACGCCCGCGTACCGGCCGCCAAGGTCGACGCCGCCCTGGCCGCGGCCAAGGTGGTGATCGTCGCCGACCACTCCAAGACCCCGACCCTGGACCGCGCCCACCTGGTGCTGCCGGCCGCCTCGTTCGCGGAAGGCGACGGCACCCTGGTCAGCCAGGAAGGCCGCGCCCAGCGCTTCTTCCAGGTGTTCGACCCGCAGTACCTGGACAGCAGCATCCAGATCCACGAAGGCTGGCGCTGGATGCACGCCCTGCGTGCCACCCTGCTCAACAAGCCGGTGGACTGGACCCAGCTGGACCACGTCACCAGCGCCTGCGCCGAAGCCGCCCCGCAACTGGCCGGCATCGTCAACGCCGCGCCAAGCGCCGCCTTCCGCATCAAGGGCATGAAACTGGCCCGCGAGCCACTACGCTACTCGGGCCGTACCGCCATGCGCGCCAACATCAGCGTGCACGAGCCGCGTACCCCGCAGGACAAGGACACCGCGTTCGCCTTCTCCATGGAAGGCTACTCGGGCTCGGCCGAACCGCGTCAGCAAGTGCCGTTCGCCTGGTCGCCGGGCTGGAACTCGCCGCAGGCCTGGAACAAGTTCCAGGACGAAGTCGGTGGCCACCTGCGTGCCGGTGACCCGGGCGTGCGCCTGATCGAGTCGCAAGGCGACAAGCTCGACTGGTTCACCGCCATTCCGGGCGCGTTCAACCCGGCTCGCGGCACCTGGACCGCCGTACCGTTCTTCCACCTGTTCGGCAGCGAGGAGAGCTCCTCGCGCGCCGCACCGGTACAAGAGCGTATTCCAGCCGCCTACGTGGGCCTGGCCAAGTCCGAGGCCGACCGCCTGGGCGTCAACGACGGCGCAATGCTGAGCCTGAACGTGGCCGGCGTGTCGCTGCGCCTGCCGCTGCGTATCAATGAAGAACTGGGCGCTGGCCTGGTTGCGTTGCCCAAAGGCCTGGCCGGCATTCCGCCCGCCATCTTCGGTGCAGCCGTCGAAGGCCTGCAGGAGGCAGCACAATGAGCTGGTTCACCCCCGAAGTGATCGACGTGATCATTCAGGTCGTCAAGGCCATCGTGGTGCTGCTGGCCGTGGTGGTCTGCGGCGCGCTGCTCAGCTTCGTCGAGCGTCGCCTGCTGGGCTGGTGGCAGGACCGCTACGGTCCTAACCGTGTCGGCCCGTTCGGCATGTTCCAGATCGCCGCCGACATGCTGAAGATGTTCTTCAAGGAAGACTGGAACCCGCCCTTCGTCGACAAGATGATCTTCACCCTGGCGCCGGTCGTGGCCATGAGCGCCCTGCTGATCGGCTTCTCGATCATCCCGATCACCCCGGGCTGGGGCGTCGCCGACCTGAACATCGGCCTGCTGTTCTTCTTCGCCATGGCCGGCCTGTCGGTGTATGCCGTGCTGTTCGCCGGCTGGTCGTCGAACAACAAGTACGCCCTGCTGGGCAGCCTGCGGGCCTCGGCGCAGACCGTGTCGTACGAAGTGTTCCTGGGCCTGGCGCTGATGGGCGTGGTGGTGCAGGTGGGCTCGTTCAACATGCGCGACATCGTTGAATACCAAGCCAACAACCTGTGGTTCATCATTCCGCAGTTCTTCGGCTTCTGCACCTTCTTCATCGCTGGCGTCGCCGTGACCCACCGTCACCCGTTCGACCAGCCGGAAGCGGAACAGGAACTGGCCGACGGCTACCACATCGAATATGCCGGCATGAAATGGGGCATGTTCTTCGTCGGTGAGTACATCGGCATCATCCTGATCTCGGCGCTGCTGGTAACCCTGTTCTTCGGTGGCTGGCACGGTCCGTTCGGCATCCTGCCGCAAGTACCGTTCCTGTGGTTCGCCCTGAAGACCGCGTTCTTCATCATGCTGTTCATCCTGCTGCGCGCCTCGATCCCGCGCCCACGCTATGACCAGGTGATGGACTTCAGCTGGAAGTTCTGCCTGCCGCTGACCCTGATCAATTTGCTGGTGACCGCTGCGCTCGTGCTCTACAACACGCCAGCCGTCGCGGCCCAGTGAGGATTTGACCCATGTTCAAGTATATCGGCGACATCGTTAAGGGCACCGGCACCCAGCTGCGCAGCCTGGCCATGGTGTTCTCCCACGGGTTCCGCAAGCGCGATACCCTGCAGTACCCCGAAGAACCCGTGTACCTGCCGCCGCGCTACCGCGGCCGCATCGTCCTCACCCGCGACCCCGATGGCGAGGAGCGCTGCGTGGCGTGCAACCTCTGCGCGGTGGCCTGCCCGGTCGGCTGCATCTCGCTGCAGAAGGCCGAGACCGAGGACGGCCGCTGGTACCCGGAGTTCTTCCGCATCAACTTCTCGCGCTGCATCTTCTGCGGCCTGTGTGAAGAAGCGTGCCCGACCACCGCGATCCAGCTGACTCCGGATTTCGAAATGGCCGAGTTCAAGCGTCAGGACCTGGTGTACGAGAAAGAAGATCTGCTGATCTCCGGCCCCGGCAAGAACCCTGACTACAACTTCTACCGTGTTGCGGGCATGGCGATCGCTGGCAAGCCGAAAGGCTCCGCGCAGAACGAAGCCGAGCCGATCAACGTGAAGAGCTTGCTCCCATAAGGACAGAAAGATGGAATTCGCTTTCTACTTCGCATCCGGTGTCGCCGTCGTCTCCACGCTTCGCGTGGTGACCGGCACCAACCCGGTGCACGCCCTGCTCTACCTGATCATTTCGCTGATCTCCGTGGCGATGATCTTCTTCTCCCTCGGTGCGCCGTTCGCCGGCGCCCTGGAAGTGATCGCCTACGCCGGCGCCATCATGGTGCTGTTCGTGTTCGTGGTGATGATGCTCAACCTCGGGCCGGCCTCGGTCGCCCAGGAGCGCGGCTGGCTCAAGCCCGGCATCTGGGCGGGGCCGGTGATCCTCGCCGCCCTGCTGCTGCTGGAGCTGCTGTACGTGCTGTTCGTCACCCCGTCGGGCGCCGCCATCAGCGGTACCACCGTCAGCGCCAAGGACGTCGGCATCAGCCTGTTCGGCCCTTACCTGCTGGTGGTCGAACTGGCCTCGATGCTGCTGCTGGCGGCAGCCGTCACCGCCTTCCACCTGGGCCGCAACGAGGCGAAGGAGTAAATCATGGGTGCTATCCCTCTCGAGCATGGTCTGGCGGTCGCCGGCATCCTGTTCTGCTTAGGTCTGGTTGGCCTGATGGTCCGCCGCAACATCCTCTTCGTGCTCATGAGCCTGGAAGTCATGATGAACGCCTCCGCCCTGGCGTTCATCGTCGCCGGTGCCCGTTGGGTCCAGCCCGACGGCCAGGTGATGTTCATTCTGGTGATCAGCCTGGCAGCCGCCGAAGCCAGCATTGGCCTGGCGATCCTGCTGCAGCTGTATCGCCGCTTCCACACTCTCGACATCGATGCTGCCAGTGAGATGCGCGGATGAACCTTATCTTCCTGACGTTCGTATTCCCCCTGATCGGCTTCCTGCTGCTGTCGTTCTCGCGCGGCCGCTGGTCCGAGAACCTGTCGGCGCTGGTCGGCGTCGGCTCGGTCGGTCTGTCGGCGGCCACCGCCGCCTACGTGATCTGGCAGTTCAACGTCGCCCCGCCTGAAGGCGGCGCGTACAGCCAGCTGCTGTGGCAGTGGATGTCGGTGGACGGCTTCGCGCCGAACTTCACCCTGTACGTGGATGGCCTGTCGGTCACCATGCTGGGCGTGGTCACCGGCGTCGGCTTCCTGATCCACCTGTTCGCTTCCTGGTACATGCGTGGCGAAGCCGGCTACTCGCGCTTCTTCTCGTACACCAACCTGTTCATCGCCAGCATGCTGTTCCTGGTGCTGGGCGACAACCTGCTGTTCATCTACTTCGGCTGGGAAGGCGTGGGCCTGTGCTCGTACCTGTTGATCGGTTTCTACTACAGCAACCGCAACAACGGTAACGCAGCACTCAAGGCATTCATCGTCACCCGTATCGGCGACGTGTTCATGGCCATCGGCCTGTTCATCCTGTTCGTCCAGCTGGGTACCCTGAACGTGCAGGAACTGCTGGTGCTGGCCCCGCAGAAGTTCCAGGCTGGCGACACCTGGATGGTGCTGGCAACCCTGATGCTGCTGGGTGGTGCGGTCGGTAAATCGGCCCAGCTGCCACTGCAGACCTGGCTGGCCGACGCGATGGCCGGCCCGACCCCGGTTTCGGCGCTGATCCACGCGGCAACCATGGTGACCGCAGGCGTTTACCTGATCGCCCGTACCAACGGCTTGTTCCTGCTGGCACCGGACATCCTGCACCTGGTGGGCGTGGTCGGTGGCGTGACCCTGGTACTGGCCGGCTTCGCCGCGCTGGTGCAGACCGACATCAAGCGTATCCTCGCCTACTCGACCATGAGCCAGATCGGCTACATGTTCCTGGCCCTGGGCGTAGGCGCCTGGGACGCGGCGATCTTCCACCTGATGACCCACGCGTTCTTCAAGGCCCTGCTGTTCCTGGCTTCCGGTGCGGTGATCGTGGCCTGCCACCACGAGCAGAACATCTTCAAGATGGGCGGCCTGTGGAAGAAACTGCCGCTGGCCTACGCCAGCTTCGTGGTCGGTGGCGCTGCCCTGGCTGCCTTGCCGATCGTGACCGTGGGCTTCTACTCCAAGGACGAGATCCTCTGGGAAGCCTTCGCCAGCGGCAACACCGGCCTGCTGTACGCCGGCCTGGTCGGCGCGTTCATGACCTCGCTGTACACCTTCCGCCTGATCTTCATCGCCTTCCACGGCGAAGCCAAGACCGAAGCCCATGCTGGCCACGGCATCAGCCACTGGCTGCCGCTGGGCGTGCTGATCGTGCTGTCGACCTTCGTCGGCGCCTGGATCACCCCGCCGCTGGCAGGCGTGCTGCCTGAAAGCGCCGGCCACGCCGGTGGCGAAGCCAAGCACGCGCTGGAGATCACCTCGGGTGCCATCGCCATCGCCGGTATCCTGTTGTCGGCCCTGCTGTTCCTGGGCAAGCGCCGCTTCGTCAGCGCCGTGGCCAACAGCGGCATCGGTCGTGTCCTGTCGGCCTGGTGGTTCGCTGCCTGGGGCTTCGACTGGATCTACGACAAGCTTTTCGTCAAACCGTACCTGCTGATCAGCCACATCCTGCGCAAGGACCCGGTTGACCGCACCATTGGCCTGATTCCTCGGATGGCGCGTGGCGGCCACGTTGCCATGAGCAAGACCGAGACTGGCCAGCTGCGCTGGTACACCGCCTCTATCGCCGTGGGTGCCGTGCTGGTGCTCGGTGCCGTGGTAGTGGCTGCGGTATGACTATGAATCTTGCGACTTTGCCAAAGGAAACCAACCCGTCATGATTTTGCCTTGGCTGATCCTGATCCCCTTCATCGGCGGCTTCCTGTGCTGGCTGGGTGAGCGCTTCGGCGCCACCCTGCCGCGCTGGATCGCGCTGCTGACCATGTCCCTGCTGCTTGGCATCGGCCTGTGGCTGTGGGCGAACGGCAACTACACCCTGGCCCCCGCGCCGGGCGCCGAACCCGCCTGGGCCCTCGAATACAAGGTCGAGTGGATCAAGCGCTTCGGCATCAGCATCCACCTGGCCCTCGACGGCCTGTCGCTGCTGATGATCCTGCTCACCGGCCTGCTCGGCGTGCTGTCGGTGCTGTGCTCGTGGAAAGAGATCCAGCGCCACGTCGGCTTCTTCCACCTCAACCTGATGTGGATCCTCGGCGGCGTGGTCGGCGTGTTCCTGGCCCTGGACCTGTTCCTGTTCTTCTTCTTCTGGGAAATGATGCTGGTGCCGATGTACTTCCTCATCGCGCTCTGGGGTCACAGCTCCTCCGACGGCAAGAAGACCCGGATCTACGCGGCGACCAAGTTCTTCATCTTCACCCAGGCCAGCGGCCTGATCATGCTGGTGGCGATCCTCGGCCTGGTACTGGTCAACTACAACAGCACCGGCGTGATCACCTTCAACTACAGCGACCTGCTCAAGGCCGAGCTGCCGGCCGGCGTCGAGTACATCCTGATGCTGGGCTTCTTCATCGCCTTCGCGGTGAAGCTGCCGGTGGTGCCGTTCCACTCCTGGCTGCCTGACGCTCACGCCCAGGCACCGACCGCAGGTTCCGTGGACCTGGCGGGCATCCTGCTGAAGACCGCGGCCTACGGCCTGCTGCGCTTCGCCCTGCCTCTGTTCCCGAACGCCTCGGCCGAGTTCGCGCCGATCGCCATGACCCTGGGCCTGATCGGTATCTTCTATGGTGCCTTCCTGGCCTTCGCCCAGACCGACATCAAGCGCCTGGTGGCGTTCTCCAGCGTCTCGCACATGGGCTTCGTACTGATCGGCATCTACTCCGGCAGCCAGCAGGCCCTGCAGGGCGCGGTGATCCAGATGCTGGCCCACGGCCTGTCGGCCGCCGCGCTGTTCATCCTGGCCGGCCAGCTGTACGAGCGCCTGCACACCCGCGACATGCGCGAGATGGGTGGCCTGTGGCACCGCATCGCCTACCTGCCAGCCATCAGCCTGTTCTTCGCCGCCGCATCGCTGGGGCTGCCAGGTACCGGCAACTTCGTCGGCGAGTTCCTGATCCTGATCGGCAGCTTCGCCCACGTCCCGTGGATCACCGTGATCGCCACCACCGGCCTGGTCTTCGGTTCGGTGTACTCGCTGATCATGATCCACCGCGCCTACTTCGGTCCGGCCAAGGCCGACACCGTGCTGGCCGGCATGGACGGTCGCGAGCTGATCATGGTGCTGGGCCTGGCGGGCCTGCTGATCCTGCTGGGCGTGTATCCGCAGCCGTTCCTGGACACCTCTGCCGCCACCATGAGCGGTGTGCAGCAGTGGCTCGGTTCCGCTTTCACTCAACTCGCTTCGGCCCGGTAAGAGCGCTATGGAATTCACCACTCAACACTTCATCGCATTGGCGCCGATGCTGATCACCACCATCACCACGGTGGTGGTGATGCTGGCGATCGCCTGGAAGCGCAACCACTCGCAGACCTTCCTGCTGTCCACCGTGGGCCTGAACCTGGCCCTGCTGTCGATCCTGCCGGCACTCAAGGTCGCGCCGCTGGCAGTCACCTCGCTGGTGACCATCGACAAGTTCGCCTGCCTGTACATGGCGATCATCCTGGTGGCGACGCTGGCCTGCGTCACCCTCGCCCATGCCTACCTGGGCGAAGGCTCCAAGGGCTTCCCGGGCAACCGTGAAGAACTGTACCTGCTGCTACTGATGTCGGCACTGGGTGGCCTGGTGCTGGTCAGCGCCAACCACCTGGCTGGCCTGTTCATTGGCCTTGAGCTGCTGTCGGTGCCGGTCTACGGCCTGGTGGCGTACGCCTTCTTCAACAAGCGCTCGCTGGAAGCCGGCATCAAGTACATGGTGCTGTCGGCCGCCGGTTCCGCCTTCCTGCTGTTCGGCATGGCGCTGCTGTACGCTGACGCAGGCAGCTTGACCTTCGACCAGCTGGGCAAGGCCCTGGCCGCCACCAGCATGCCGAGCCTGCTGGCGCAGCTGGGCCTGGGCATGATGCTGGTCGGCCTGGCCTTCAAGCTGTCGCTGGTGCCGTTCCACCTGTGGACCCCGGACGTGTACGAAGGCGCCCCGGCGCCGGTCGCCGCGTTCCTGGCCACCGCCAGCAAGGTCGCGGTGTTCGCCGTGGTCGTACGCCTGTTCATGCTCTCCCCCGCCGCCAGCAGCGGCGTGCTGAGCACCGTGCTGGCGGTGATCGCGGTCGCCTCGATCATCATCGGCAACCTGCTGGCGCTGACCCAGAGCAACCTCAAGCGTCTGCTCGGTTACTCGTCCATCGCCCACTTCGGCTACCTGGTCATCGCCCTGGTCGCCAGCAAGGGCCTGGCCCTGGAAGCCATGGGCGTGTACCTGGTCACCTACGTGATCACCAGCCTCGGCGCCTTCGGCGTGATCACCCTGATGTCCTCGCCGTACGCCGGCCGCGACGCCGACGCCCTGTACGAGTACCGCGGCCTGTTCTGGCGTCGTCCGTACCTGACCGCGGTACTGACCGTGATGATGCTGTCGCTGGCCGGTATCCCGCTGACCGCGGGCTTCATCGGCAAGTTCTACATCATCGCCACCGGCGTCGAGTCGCACCTGTGGTGGCTGGTCGGCGCCCTGGTGATCGGCAGCGCCATCGGCGTGTACTACTACCTGCGCGTCATGGTCACCCTGTACCTGGTCGAGCCGAACCTGCGTCGCCACGACGCCCCGCTGAAGTGGGAACAGCGCACCGGCGGCGTGATGCTGCTGGCCATCGCCATCCTCGCCTTCGTGCTCGGCGTGTACCCGCAGCCGCTGCTGGAGATGGTGCAGCAGGCTGGCCTGCAACTGATCGGTTGATCGGCTGCACGATGTGAAAGAAACCCCGCCTCGGCGGGGTTTCTTTTTGCCTTAAGAAGCCACTGCGGTATTACAGATCGACCACTGTGCTTCGTCTGCCCTTAGCAGCGTCAGACTCCCGCACTCGATCTGGAACCCCGTCCCCATGCGCCCCACCTTCCCCTACTCCCTGCTGGCCCTGTTCGTCGCCGGCACCGCCCAGGCCGCCAATCGCGTCGAACTCGACCAGGTGCTGATCCAGGACCGGCAGCAATCCGAACTGGAAGCCGCCGCCGACCAGCTGCGCGAAATCCCCGGCGCCAGCAACCTGGTGGACATGGACAAGGTGGGCCAGGGCCGGGTGGCCAGCAACCAGGACGTGCTGGCCTATCAGCCGGGGGTGTTCGCCCAGTCGGCGGGCAACGATGGCATCAAGCTGTCGATCCGTGGTTCGGGCATCAACCGCGCGCCGGGTGCCCACGGTTCGGGCGTGTACACGATGTTCGACGGCCTGCCGCTGACCGGCCCGGGCGGCACGCCCTATGAACTGTTCGAACCGCTGTGGCTGAGCCGCGCCGAAGTGCTGCGCGGCGCCAATGGCTTCGACCAGGGCTCGCTGGCCCTGGGTGGCTCGATCAACTACGTGACCCACACCGGCTACGATGCCGCGCCCTTGCAGGTGCGCTACGAGGTCGGCAGCCGTGGCTACCAGCGCCGCCACATCAGTTCGGGGCAGGTGCTGGGCAACCTCGACTACTACGTGGCCCTGACCGATGCCGAGTACGACGGCTACCAGGATCACAGCAGCGGCAGCGCCAAGGGCATCGCCGCCAACGTCGGCTACCGCTTCAACCCGAACCTGCAGACGCGCTTCTACCTGCGCTACCGGGAAACCGAGAACGACCTGGCCGGGCGCCTGACCAAGGGCCAGATCAAGCACCATCCCCGTGCCGCCAACCCGGCGTACCTGGCCCGCGACGACAGCCGCCCGCAACCGGGCAGCACCTGGGTGGGCAACAAGACCACCTTCTTCCTGGATGACGATTCACGCCTGGAGGCCGGGCTGGTCTATCACGACTACCCCATGGACCTGCGCGAAGGCCCGATGCGCCTTAAGGTCGCCTACAGCGATGTCAGCGGCACGCTGAACTACTTGCGTCGCGACACCCTGTTCGGCCACGAGAGCAAGACCACCCTCGGCTGGCGCACCACCAAGCACCTGCCCAACAGCGGCGCCTCGCAGTTCGCCCGCAGCGGCGGCGACAATTTCGGTGCCCGCACCCGCGACTTCAGCTACCAGGGTTCGGACACCGTGCTGCATGCAGGCAACGACCTGGAGCTGATTCCGAACCTGTGGCTGACCACGGGCCTGGCGATGATCTACACCCGCCGCGAAAGCGACGTCACCTACCCAACCAGTGGCGGCAAGGTCAGCCAGCATGACTGGGACTACGCCCCACGCCTGGGCCTGCGCTACGACATCCGCCCGGACCTGCAGGTCTACGGCAACCTCAGCCGCTCGGTGGAGCCGCCACACCCGTGGTCGCTGGTCTGGAGTGCGCCGGTCGCCAACCAGCCCATGAAGATGCAGAACCAGACCGCCACCACCCTGGAACTGGGCGCCCGCGGCGACTCGGCACTGGGGCGCTGGGACCTGGCCTGGTACTACGCCCAGGTACGCCACGAACTGTTGAACGTGGAAGTCGTGCAGGGTCTGCCGTTCAAGGAGTTCAACGCCAGCCCCACCGTGCACCAGGGCATCGAGGCCGGCCTGGACAGCCTGATCTGGGAACAACCGGGCACCGGCAAGCTCAGCCTGCGCCAGGCCTACACCTTCAGCGACTTCCACTACCGCGACGACGACAAGTTCGGCGACAACCGCCTGCCCGGCATCCCCATGCACTACTACCAGGCCGAATTGCGCTACGACTGGCCGAGCGGCTTCTACGCCGGAGTGAACACGCAGATGGCCTCCAAGGTGCAGATGGACTACGCCAACAGCTACCACGCCGACGCCTACGCCCTGCTCGGCGCGCGCCTGGGCTGGGACTCGCCGAAACGGGACTGGCAGACCTGGCTCGACCTGCGCAACCTGACCAACAAGCGTTACGCGGCGACGGTGACGCCGGGGTACAACGATGCCGGACAGGACATTGCACGCTCGACGCCGGGGGAAGGGTTCGGGGTGTATACGGGGGTTTCCTACAGCTTCCGATAAACAGCTTGGGGCTGCTATGCAGCCCATTCGCGGGTAAACCCGCTCCCACAGGTTTCGTGCAGTTCCCTGTGGGAGCGGGTTTACCCGCGAATGGGCCTTTCAGGAGGGCAACTGCACCTGCGGCTTGGTCGAGGCAAAGATCGCCCAGCTGGAAATGAACAACGCCGCGATCAACGGCCCGATCACGAACCCGTTGAGCCCGAACACCGCCAACCCACCGAGTGTCGACACCAGCACCAGGTAATCCGGCATCCGCGTATCCTTGCCCACCAGGATCGGCCGCAGCAGGTTGTCCACCAACCCGATCACCAGCACGCCGAACGCGGTCAGCACGATCCCCTGCCAGATCGCCCCGGTCAGCAGGAAGTACAACGCCACCGGCCCCCAGACGATCCCCGCGCCCACCGCTGGCAGCAACGACAGGAACGCCATCAGCACCGCCCACACCAGCACGCTGGGAATGCCCAGCACCCAGAAGATCAGCCCGCCCAGCGCCCCCTGGGTGATCGCCACCAGCAGGTTGCCCTTGACCGTGGCCCGCACCACGCGCTTGAACTTCAACTGCAGGCGGCGCTTCTGCTGCTCGGGCAGCGGCACCGCCTGGCGCACCTTGCGCGCCACCTCCGCGCCCTCGCGCAGGAAGAAGAACAGCAGGTAGAGCATGACGCCGAAGCTCACCAGGAACTCGAAGGTGCCCTGGCCGAAGCTGAACGCCTGCCCGGCGAGGAACTGGCTGCCCTGGGTGGCCCACTTGCTGATCTTGTCGCGCAGGCCGTCGAGGTTGCCCATGCCCATGCGGTCGAGGAAATGCTGGGCATAGGCCGGCAGCATGTCCTTGCCGCGTTCGATATAGCCGGCGATATCCAGCTGGCCGCTCTCGATGCGCTGGTACAGCGCCGCGCCCTCCTGCACCAGCAGGGCGCCGATGACGATCACCGGCAGCACGGCGATCAGCAGGCAGGTGAGCAGCGCCGTCGCCGTGGCCAGGTTGCGCCGCCCGCCGAAGCGCAGCAACAGGTGGCGCTGCAGGGGCGCGAAGAGTATCCCGAGGATCACCGCCCAGAAGATCGCGCCGGAGTACGGCAGCAGGATCCAGATGAAGGCGATGGTCACCAGTGCCAGCAGCACGGTCAGGGCTTTGTTCTGCAAGACGGCTTCGTTCATGGGCATTCCTCGAGGGCTCAACAATTTAGTGCCCTGCGCATCGGCAAAAGTGCCGTTGATCCAGATCAATACCTGCGCGATGCCGCCGTCTTAGCATCCGCGCCTTTTGCCCCCGGTGCGCACCATGACATTTCCCGCCAAGCCCGAACTGCTCGCCCCCGCCGGCACCCTCAAGACCATGCGCTACGCCTTCGCCTATGGCGCCGACGCGGTCTACGCCGGCCAGCCGCGCTACAGCCTGCGGGTGCGCAACAACGAATTCGACCACGCCAACCTGGCCCTCGGCATCCAGGAGGCCCAGGCCCAGGGCAAGCGTTTCTACGTGGTGGTCAACATCGCCCCGCACAACGCCAAGCTCAAGACCTTCCTCAAGGACCTGGCGCCGGTGATCGAGATGGGTCCGGATGCATTGATCATGTCCGACCCGGGGTTGATCATGCTGGTGCGCCAGCACTTCCCGCAGATGCCTATCCACCTGTCGGTGCAAGCCAACACGGTGAACTGGGCCAGCGTGCGATTCTGGCAAGGCCTGGGGCTGACCCGGGTGATCCTGTCGCGGGAGCTGTCGCTGGAAGAGATCGAGGAGATCCGCCAGCAGGTGCCGGAGATGGAGTTGGAAGTCTTCGTGCACGGCGCGTTGTGCATGGCCTATTCCGGGCGCTGCCTGCTGTCGGGCTACATGAACAAGCGTGACGCCAACCAGGGCACCTGCACCAATGCCTGCCGCTGGAAGTACCAGGCCACCCCGGCCAGCGAGAACGCCACCGGCGATATCGTCCGTGAATGCGAGCCGACCCTGGGCCTCGGCGCGCCGACCGAGCAGGTGTTCCTGCTCCAGGAGTCCAACCGCCCCGGCGAAGAGATGCCGGCCTTCGAGGACGAGCACGGCACCTACATCATGAACGCCAAGGACCTGCGCGCCATCCAGCACGTCGAGCGCCTGGCCCACATGGGCGTGCACTCGCTGAAGATCGAGGGCCGCACCAAGTCGCACTTCTACTGCGCCCGCGCCGTGCAGTCCTACCGCCAGGCCATCGACGACGCGGTGGCCGGACGGCCGTTTGACCGCGGCCTGATGAGCAACCTCGAGTCCCTCGCCCAACGCGGCTACACCGAAGGCTTCCTGCGCCGCCACGTGCACGACGAGTACCAGAATTACCAGCGCGGCAACTCGGTATCCGAGCGCCAGCAGTTCGTCGGCGAGCTGACCGGAGTGCGCGTGGACGGCCTGGCCGAAGTGAAGGTGAAGAACCGCTTTGCCGTGGGCGACCACCTGGAGCTGATGACCCCGCGCGGCAACTACCACTTCGACCTGCACCGCCTGTGCAACCGCCAGCAGCAGGCCATCGAAGTGGCGCCGGGCGACGGCCATGTGGTGTACCTGCCGATTCCCGAGCAGGTGTCGCTGGAATTCGGCCTGCTGATGCGCGACCTGGAGAGTGGCGAGGCCGTTGCCTGACAAATCTGTAATCCGCGCCTCAGGTGGCTGACAGGCGCTGACGACGACCATCGGTGTCATTCCCGATCGCGGGGCAAGCCCGCTCCCACCCTGGGGAGCGGGCTTGCCCCGCGATCGGATGAACCTTGCCAGCACCGAGAACACGCCATGCCACCGACTCCAACCCGCCGCACCTTCGTCAAAGGCCTGGGTGCCGCCAGCGCCCTGGCCGGCCTCGGCCTCTGGCGCCCGCTGGCCCAGGCCGCCGAAGGCCGCCTGCCGCTGCACGACCTGAGCGGCCAGCAGTTCGACCTGTTCATCGGCCAGACCCCGGTCAACATCACCGGCCGCCCACGCACCGCGCAGACCATCAACGCCAGCCTGCCCGGTCCGCAGCTGCGCTGGCGCGAGGGCGACACCGTGACCCTGCGCGTGCGCAACCGCCTGGACCAGCCCACCTCGATCCACTGGCACGGCATCATCCTGCCGGCCAACATGGACGGCGTGCCGGGCCTGAGCTTCACCGGCATCGAACCCGGCGGCGACTACCTCTACCAGTTCACCCTGCGCCAGAGCGGCACCTACTGGTACCACAGCCACTCCGGGCTGCAGGAGCAGGCCGGGGTGTACGGTGCCATCGTCATCGAGCCCCGCGAACCCGAGCCGCACCAGTACCAGCGCGACCATGTGCTGCTGTTCAGCGACTGGTCGGACCAGGCGCCGGAAGCGCTGATGGCCACCCTGAAGAAACAGTCCGACGCCTTCAACTACCACAAGCGCACGGTCGGCGACTTCGTCGACGATGTCGCGCAAAACGGCTGGGGCAAGGCCGTCGACAACCGCTGGGCCTGGGCGAAGATGCGCATGAGCCCGACCGACCTGGCCGACATCAGCGCCGCCAGCTACACCTACCTGCTCAACGGCCAGCCCCCGGACGGCAACTTCACCTGCCTGTTCCAGCCCGGCGAGACCGTGCGCCTGCGCCTGATCAACGCCTCGGCGATGACCTACTTCGACTTCCGCATTCCGGGCCTGAAGCTCACGGTAATCGCCGCCGACGGCCTGCCGGTGACCCCGGTAACCGTGGACGAACTGCGCATCGCCGTGGCCGAGACCTACGACGTGCTGGTCACCGTGGGCGACCTGCCCGCCTACACCCTGTACGCCCAGAGCATGGACCGCACCGGCTACGCCCGTGGCACCCTGGCCCGCGCGGCGGGCCTGCAGGCCCCGGTACCCGAGCCGGACCCGCGTCCGGTGCTGACCATGGACGACATGGGGCACGGCGGCATGGGCGGGATGGACCATTCGAACATGCCGACGATGGACCACGGCAACATGGCGGGCATGGACCACTCGAACATGGCCGGCATGGCCATGATGCAAGGCCACCCTGCCAGCGAGACCGATAACCCGCTGGTGGACATGCAGACCATGGCCCCCCGAGCCAACCTGGCCGATCCCGGTATCGGCCTGCGCGGCAACGGCCGCCGAGTGCTGACCTACGCCGACCTGCGCAGCTCCTACCCCGATCCGGACGGGCGCGAACCGTCGCGGGACATCGAGCTGCACCTGACTGGCCACATGGAACGCTTCGCCTGGTCGTTCGACGGCATCAAGTTCAGCGATGCCGAGCCGCTACGCCTGAAATACGGCGAGCGGGTGCGCATCACCCTGGTCAACGACACCATGATGACCCACCCCATCCACCTGCACGGCATGTGGAGCGACCTGGAGGATGAACAAGGGCGCTTCCTGGTGCGCAAGCACACCATCGACATGCCCCCCGGCAGCCGGCGCAGCTACCGCGTCAGCGCCGACGCCCTGGGCCGCTGGGCCTACCACTGCCACCTGCTCTACCACATGGAGACCGGCATGTTCCGCGAGGTACGGGTCGATGAATGAGAACCGCAACCGCCACATCGTCACCGGTGTCGCGCTGATGGCCCTGCTGGCCAGTGAACGAGCCCTGGCCGCGGGCATGGACCACATGAACCATGGCGCCATGCCGATGGAACACGGCCAGATGAACCATGGCAGCATGCCCATGGACCACAGCCAGATGAACCACGCGGCGACGCCACCCAGCCAACCGCGCACACCGCTGCCGGTGATCACCGACGCCGACCGCCGTGCCGCTTTCCCGCCGCTTCCGGGGCATCAGGTGCACGATCGGGCGATCAACTGGGCGGTGATCGTCGACCAGCTGGAGTACCAGAACTTCGAAAGCAGCGGCGCCCTGAACTGGAACGCCACCGCCTGGGTCGGCGGCGATATCGACCGCCTGTGGCTGCGCACCGAGGGTGAGCGGGAGCAAGGCAAGACCCACAAGGCCGAGCTGCAGGCGCTCTGGGGCCATGCCATCAGCCCCTGGTGGGAACTGGTCGGCGGCGTGCGCCAGGACTTCAAGCCCGCCAGCGGCCAGAGCTGGGCCGCCTTCGGCATCCAGGGCACGCCGCTCTACGGCCTGGAGCTGGAGGCCACCGCCTACGCCGGCGAGCGACAGCAGACCGCGCTGCGCCTGGAGGCCGGTTACGCTATGCTGCTGACCAATCGCTGGATCCTCGAGCCGACTGTCGAAGCCAACTTCTTCGGCCGCAACGATGCCGGGCGCGAACAGGGCTCGGGGCTGGCCGAAAGCGAAGTGGGCCTGCGCCTGCGCTACGAGATCACCCGTGCGTTCGCGCCCTATGTCGGTGTCAGCTTCAATCGCCTGCACGGCAACCGCGCCGACCAGGCCCGGGAAGATGGCGAGGACATCGGCCAGACTCGGGTGGTAGCCGGGGTTCGCCTGCGTTTTTAAGGCTTGACGCCGTCCCTGTGGGAGCGGGTTTACCCGCGAATGCGATGGTGGGCTCGCTGACGCATTCACGGGTAAACCCACTCCCACAGGGTCGGCGCTGATCAACCCGATGTTTAGTTTCACAGGAGCTCCACCATGCTGCGCAAACACCTGCTCACCCTCGGCCTGCTGGCCGTCACCGGCCTGGCCCAGGCCGCCGAGACCATCGACGTCTACCGCGACCCCAACTGCGGTTGCTGCAAGGAATGGATCAAGCACCTGAGCGACAACGGCTTCAGCGTCAACGACCACGTCGAGCCGAACATGAGCGCGGTCAAGCAGCGCCTGGGCGTCGAGCCGCGCCTGGCGTCGTGCCACACCGGGGTGATCGACGGCAAGTTCGTCGAAGGCCATGTGCCGGCGGAGCAGGTGCGCCTGCTGGCCAAACGCAACGACCTCAAGGGCATCGCGGTGCCGGGCATGCCGATGGGCTCGCCGGGCATGGAGATGGGTGACCACAAGGACGCCTACCAGGTCATCGGCGTGACCCGCGATGGCCAGGATACCGTGGTCGCCAGCTATTGATGCTCAGCCTCGGGGCGCTGTTCCTCAGCGCCTTCGGCGCCGCCACCTTGTTGCCGCTGCAGTCCGAGGCGGTGCTGGTCGGGCTGCTGATTCGCGAACCGACTGCCTGGGTGACCCTGCTGCTGGTAGCCACGCTCGGCAATGTGCTCGGTTCCATCGTCAACTGGCTGCTGGGTCGGGCCATCGAACACCTGCGTGAGCGCCGCTGGTTCCCGTTCAGCGCCAGCCAGCTGGCACGTGCCCAGCGCCGCTACCAGCGCTGGGGCCAGTGGTCGCTGCTGCTGAGCTGGATGCCGGTGATCGGCGACCCGCTGACCTTGATCGCCGGGATCATGCGCGAGCCGTTCTGGCGTTTCGTGCTGCTGGTCACCCTGGCCAAGGGTGGGCGCTATATCGTGGTGGCGATGATCACCCTGGGCTGGGTTCACACGGGGTGATCGGGGGAATTCGAAGGACTGGCTGAAGCCCGCAGGCCCCAGCCAGTGTGACATTCAAGCCGCGTCGGCAGCCTGCAGGTTGCCGAGCAGGCGTGCTGCCATGTCCAGCTTCTTCTGCAACGTGTCCACGAACGAGAGCGCGGAGTGTGCCTGCAGCAGGTTGGGCTCCAGCTTGCGCTGCCCGAAGAGGTCGCCGAAGGAGTGGGACTGCCCCACCGCCGTGTGGTCCAGGACCATTGAAGCGATTGCCTTTTCGGCAGCACTGCCATGTTCGGCAAGATGCTCCAGGTGCTCGAACGACTGCGAGAGCGGACTGGCCGGCCGCTGCAGCGAATGCATGGTCGCGTTGAAGTCATTGCGTGTCGGCAGAGCGACCTCATCGTCAGTCTTGACAAAGCCGAGCTTGACTGCCTTCAACGACGTTACCGGATCAGACTGTCCGGTGGTCGTTGCTTGGTAAACCGCTTCAGGCTCCACAGGCTGTGCAGCGCTCGCTCCGGCTAAAGTGCCGGCCACCACCGAAGAGGCATCGTCGCTTGCATCCACCACGACAACTGCCGCCACCGTATCAGGCTTCTGGGCGAACAGTTCGATGAACTCGGCATCGACCTCTTTGACAAACTCCACCACCGCTTCAGGCCCCACCTGCTCGGGATCCGGAAACTCGGCAAATCGCGAAGCCAGGAAAATCACCGCATCGAGCACCTTGGCGGCCGCCATCGGGTCGCTCTGCATCAGTGCGATATTGTCCGGGAACTGGGCTTCCTTCAAAGAGTATCCGCCGACGATATCGACCTCGTTGATGCTCATCTCGACCTTCAGCTCTGGCACAAGCTCGCCCAGCTTGACGACATTCGACAACAGGCAGTTGGCGTTACGCATGATATTGCTGCCCGTGAGCTGCTCCGTGTAGCTGGCCATGAACTGCTCGGTTGGCAGGTCCTCTTGCCTGGCCAGTATTCCGTTTGCCTGCGACCTCATGACATCCGGCAGTCCCTTTGCCATCTGCTCGTTGAATGAAAGCATCACGTCCGGCGCCGAAGCCGCGGCCTGCGTCCCACCCGTCGCCACACCGGGACGAAAGCCGAAGAACTCGGCTATCGCAATGAACAGACGCATCAGGATGCCGCACTTCTGCGGCTCCTCGTGGCGTGCCAGGCGCTGCGCCGACTCGCTGGTTTTCACCTGGGCGCAGTCACTGCTCTGGTTGACGGGGTCCAGGTCGGCGCCACATACCCAACTGGTTGAAACCGATTCGATCATCGTGCAAACCTCATCTTGCAGCATCGTTAAGCTCGAGAAAGACCGCTCTCACACCCGCAAGAGCAGAGGTCTTCTCCGAAGTTTCCTGCCTCCAACATGACGGAAGCTGGAGCGAACGATACCGACGCCGCGCATCGGGCCCCATCAGCCCTTATCGCCTTTTTTGCACTTTTCGACTGTTACCTGCCAGACACGCTGTCCGTGGATTCGCAGGCATGAAAAAGCCGCAAGGGCCAACGCCCTTGCGGCTCGCAACATCCTTTCAAGCAGCCTGGTGTATTCAGGCCATCACACCCGCCGCCCTGATCCCCTGGTTATCATTGCGCAGGATTTCCTGGATCAGCTGACGCAGCTGGTCGATCATCTTCGCCAAATCATCGGTACAGCGCTGGAACAACTCTTTCTGGTTGCCGGCAACCGCCGCCTCAAGCTCCTGCTCCTTGGCCCACACATCCTGCAGCGACTTGATGGCATGGGCGATGCCCGTGCCGAAGGCGGCGCCACTCTGGGCCACGCCATTGAGCGTATGCAGTGTGGTGTTGCGAGTGTCGATGGCATTCTGCAGGTGCTTGACCTCGATACGATTCTCGGCAATCAGCTTCTTCGAGGCCATCGCCACCTCGCCGGGCTTGGCATACTCGGCAGCATGGCTGGCTTGCTCCAGCCCCTTGATAGTCCGCGCATCCCCCAGGTTCTTGAGCATGCCGGTGGTACCGCTGGCCAGGGTGAACATGCCCAATGTACCGCTGACGGCTGCCGAGGCGAACAACGCATTGCTGGCGGTTCTCATCCAGCCGATCTGCTCCTTGCTCGCCAGCACGCTGACTTCGGCCTGTGTCCTGCGCCCCTGCGCGTTGCCGTCACGCACCTGCATGGCGGCCCGGAGAATGGCCAGCAGGCTTTCCAGGTCCTGGCTGCAGGGCGTGGCCTGTGGCGTATCCAGGCTCACCCGTCCCTGCTTCTCGGCAGATACCGCCCTCGCGCTTGCGCAGGGCATGGCCAGCATTGCCCACAGCGGCTGCCCAACTTTCTGCCCCTCGGTGACCGGCAGTTGGGCATTCACGTGGGACGAATGATCGACAGTGGAAATAGACAGACTCATGATTGACTCCTTGATCACGCAATGACGCTTCGGCAAGCGATATCGGCGCAGGCTTTGCTGCGGTTGTTCAACAGTTCCAGCAGTTGCTCGAAGCGTTGCTGCTTCTTGGCGAGAAGCTGTTCAAGCTCCCTGGCCAGTTGCTCGAGATAGCTGTGCCCCTGGTCCAGCAACAAGCGCATTTCCGCCAGCTGGGCCTCACTGCGCAGTGCCAGCCCCTGCATCACCGAACTGGCCGCCTGTCCGGCGCTGGACAGCGTGGTGGTGGCCATGCTGGCGCCGGTCAGGGTCATCTGCAGCTTGGCCTGGGTGCCTGCGCTGGCTGTCGAGGTGACCCCGGTGGAGGCGATGCCCTGGATCTTCTGCCCCACCGACAGGACCGTCTGCGCGACCTTGCCGCTGACCTTGCCGGCCACCCTGGCAGCGACCAGCGCGAGGCTGCCGCCGCAGGTCAGCGCCACCGAGGCCAGCGCCAGGGCGACCTCGACCGCCATCATCACCGGACCGAGGTACTTCATCACCTCCTTGGAGATGTGCCCGTCCTCGGCCGCCTGGTTCAACGACATGGACACCACGCCCATGACGCCCCCGGCGATCATCAAGGCGCCCGCGACGGCGCCAAGGCCGGTGGCGACCATGACGGCCCCCACCACGATGGACACGATGGCCGCCGCCCAGCCGAAGACCTTGGCGAACACGCTCGCCGTGCCGGCATCCTGGTGCCGCTGGGCCACCTCCTCCATCTTCTGCGCGTTCAGCGCCATCTGCTGACGGTTCTGCTCGGTGAGCTGACATACCTGCTGCAGGTTCAACTCGGTCTGGCGAGCACCCAACTGGCTCAGCAGTTCGGTGAGGCGGATATCCAGTTCGGCGTCGGAGATGTCCCCGGCGAGTTGGCCGAGGATCAATGCCCCGACATCGGGCACCGCGACCAGCACTGACTGCATGAGGCCTTCAGCGTCGATCAGCTTGTCGAGTACCAGCCCCTGCTGCTGTCCCGTCGCCAGCGGTGCTGGAGGATCCAGCCGGACACTCGTGTCCCGCTTGGCCGTTGCGACTCCAGACGGTGTGCCGGTTTCGCCGGGCAACTGAATCGCCGTGCCCGGCAGCGGCGTCTGCGATTCGATTTCAGCCGGCATCAGCAATGGCTGCTCCACAGACAGGAATTCAGCTCGCATGACGTGCATCCTCCTGCTGCTGCAGAGCCTCGAGCAGCACCTGCGCCTGGCCTGCCAGGTCGGCATGCTCGCTGTCCACCGCCAGGATCTGCGCCTGCTCGTAACCGCTGCGCGCCGAGGCAAGGTCGCCCAGATGCTGGTGGCACTGCGCGGCATGGAAGCTGAAACGCGGGTCTTGCGGCGCGAGCATCGCGCCGTAGGCATAGGCCGGCAATGCGTCCTGGTAGCGCTCGAGGGCCTGATACGCACCTGCCACGCCCAGAAACGCCCGGGGATCATAATGGTCGAGCGCCGCCAATCCCTTGAACAGCGTCAGCGCATCGTCCAACCGACCCGCCTGGTAGAAGTTGAACGCCTGGGCATAGAGCGTTTCCAGTTGCGCCGCGCAGACTCCGCGCAGCATGGCGAAGGTGCCGCCATCGCCGAAGAAGCGCTCGATCGCATCGACGTTGTTGGCATCGGCATCGTTGCCGGCCATCTGTTGTACTGCCGTCATCACCTACCTCAGTTCTGCAGAATCTTGGACAGCATCGAGAACCAGGTCTCGACGAACTTCATCATCACCTCGGTGGAGGTGGTGTAGCGCGAACCCACATCGTTGAGCAGGGTGGTCTGTTCGGTCACCTTGTCGTTGACGATGCGAGTGCGGTCGCTCAAGGCCTGGGAGAAATTGGCCAGCGGGTTGTTGTCCTTGTCCCAGGCGTACTGCGCTTTCAGGTCGGTCATCGGTCCACTGACCTTTTGCAGGCGGCCACCGCTTTCATTCGACGACGTGGCAGGTTGCGTGCCCTCGAGGAAATGCCGCACCGTGACGACCCCAGAGCCATTGAAGGCGGGCTTGAACGTGTCCAGGCTCGAGAGCAGTCGGCGTTCGGAGCTCTTCTCCCAACTGTCCGCATCGAGGTCGTAGAGCGTGCGATCGAAGAGGTTGAAATCTCCGTCTTCCAGCTTGAAGGTGCCCTTGTCGGCCATCACCACGTTGACCTTCGACTGGATCACGCTGAAGATCTTCAGCTCCGCCGTGAGGCACTTGAGCTGCTCGCTGAGCTCGGTGCGTTCGGCCTTCTGCTTGCGCATGCGCAGGCCCATCGCCGCCATCACCAGCTCGTCCATGCGCAGGCGCTCGCCAAGGTTCTGCAACTGCAAGGGAGCTCCCGGCAACCAGCCGGCATAAGCCTTGAGCAACTGGCAAAGCGCATCGACATGCTGCTCGGGCAACGGTTGCGCCAGCAGGCTCTCGAAATAGGGACGACTCTGTGCCAGACGCGCCTGCCCCTCCTGGCCCAGCAGCTGTTCGATGGCCTGCGCTCGAAGTGCCAGGCTCAGTGGCTGCCCTTGACCACCCACGGCCGTGATCCCGTGCTGATCCAGAATCACCTCCAGGCGCTTTATGTCTCGCCAGGTGTCCGGCGGTGCGACACGGTCGACGTACGGCAATGGGACAGGGCGACTACTTGTTTCAATGGAACTGCTCATCATCTGTATCCGGTTGGTCAGGTACCCTTCTTGGGGTACATGCAGATGAAGTCTATTGAAGGGCGAACAACCGCTCCGTCAGGCCCGGCCGCGATTTTGTAGTTTCCGAATAACGCTTTCTGACGCCCGATGAGCGTCAGCCGATGCGCCCCAGTGGCTGGATATTGATCTGGGTGGTGAGCTCCTGGAACGACAGCACCGGCAGGTCGAAATAGATGCCCTCGACCAGCTTGCGTACATAGCGGCGGATATCCATCGACACCACCAGCACGGGCCTGGCCTGAACATCCTGCAGGTCCCCCACCACGGCTTTCACCTGGGCGAGAAAGGCGTCGCTCTGCGCCGGCTCCAGGGCTAGGTAGCTGCCGGCGCTGGTCTGGCGGATGCCGTTGCGGATCATCTCCTCGGCCGCTGGGTCCAGCAGGTAGGCCGGCAGCAGGTTGTGGCCGCTGGCGTACTTGTAGCAGATGTAGCGCTTGAGGTTGCTGCGCACGTACTCGGCCAGCTGCACCACGTCCTTTTCCTTCTGCCCCCATTCCACCAGGGCCTCGAGGATCGAGCGCATGTTACGGATCGAGATGCCCTCGCCCACCAGCCGCTGGAACACCTCGGTGATGCGCTGCAACGGCAGGATGCGCTGCACCTCCTTGACCAGTTCGCCATAGCCTTGCTCCATCTGTTCCAGCAGGTAGCGGGTCTCCTGGATGCCGATGAAGTCCCCGGCGTACTCGCACAACACCTGGGACAGGTGCCAGGCGAGCACCTGGTCGATCGCCAGGAAGGCGCATCCGGCGCGCTCCAGACGCTCGCGCTGGGCCTGCTCGACCCATAGCGCCGCACGCCCCGGCTGCTGGGCTTCGCCTTCCTCGTAGGGCACGCCGATGAGCGCCAGCTGGCTGGGCTTTTCCTGCACCAGCAGCCGCTCCGGCATCAACCGGCCACGCGCCACCGGCACTTCCTGCAACAGGATGCGGTACTCGCCCGGGCCGAGCGCGCTGGTGAAACGCAGACGGATGCCGGGAAACGGCACACCATGGTCCAGGTACAGCGCCTGGCGCACCCGCGCCAGCTCGTCGTTCAGCGAGGCGGCTTCCAGTGCAGCCTGCAGGTCGCTGTCCACATCGATCAGCAAGGGCACCGTCAGGGCAAACGCTTGCGCGTCAACGGCCGTCTTGGCCTTGCCGGATGGCTTGAGGGTGGGCGCGCCAGCGCCATTGGCCAGCAACGCCGGCAAGCCGCCGCAGTGCTGCCGGCCATCCTCCTCGATCCGCCGTTGGCGAATCGCCCACCAGCCACCGCCCCCGACCAGTAGCGCCAGGGTAAAGAAAGTGACCGTCGGAAAGCCTGGAACAAGCCCGAACAACACCAGCAATGCGCCGCCGATCATCAAGGCCTTGGGCTGCGCCATCACCTGGCTGCCGATGTTCGCCCCCAGGTCACGCGCACCTTCGCCGTCACGGGTGACGATGATGCCCGCGGTGATGGCGATCAGCAGCGCCGGCACCTGGCTGACCATGCCGTCGCCCACGGTAAGCACCGCGTAGAGCTGCAAGGCGTCAGCCGCGCTCATGCCCTTCTGCATCACACCGATGGCCAGGCCCGCCAGCAGGTTGACGACGATGATCACCAGCCCGGCGATGGCATCGCCCTTGACGAACTTCATCGCCCCGTCCATGGCCCCGTACATCTGGCTGGCCTTCTCCACCTCGCCACGGCGCTCGCGGGCCTCGTTGACGTCGATGACCCCGGCGCGCAGGTCGCCATCGATGCTCATCTGCTTGCCCGGCATGGCATCGAGGGAAAAACGCGCACTCACCTCCGCCACCCGCTCGGCGCCCTTGGTGATGACCAGGAACTGCACGATGGTGATGATCAGGAACAGGATGCAGCCCACCACCAGGTTGCCGCCCACCACGAAGTCGCCGAAGGTCTGCACGATCTGCCCGGCGTCGGCCTCCAGCAGGATCATCCGCGTGGTGCTGATCGACAGCGCCAGGCGAAACAGCGTGGTGACCAGCAGCACCGAGGGGAACACCGAGAAATGCAGCGGCGAGACGACGTATACCGACATCATCATCAACACCACGGCGATGGTCATGTTCAGGGCGATCAGCAGGTCCAGCAGCAGCGGCGGCAACGGCAGGATCATCATGAACACCACCGCCAGCAGCATCACGGCCAGCATCAGGTCCTTGCGCGCACCGATATGGCCGAGCATCCGGGTCAAGGTGTTCATGGGCGTTCCTTGCGTCGCAGGTACTCGGCGAAGGTGGCCTGCGCCTGCTCCAGCCGGCCCGCCATCTGCTGCGCCTGGCTCAGGCACAGCCACAGGGATGCCTGCTGCTCGCCGGCGTCTCGCAGTGCCAGGCACTGCTGCTCGGCACGCGCCCAGTCGCCCAGTTCCAGCGCCGCCACTACCAGGGCTCGACGCCCGGCAAGGTGATCGGGGTCGAACCGCAACAGCACCTCCAGCAAGGTTTGCGCACCGTCAGGTCGACCACATCGCAGATGCAGCCAGGCCAATAGTTGCAGGGCATCACACGGTTCAATCGTCAATTGCATCTGTTCATACCTTGAGCAGAAGGTTCGCGTAGCGCTCCAGCATGTGCCGGTCGGCCAGCAAAGTTTGCAGCAGCACCGCTGCCTGGCGGTCCTCGCGGGCCTGGGTGTCGAAAAGCTGCTTCGCCAGGGAATCCAGTGTCGTGGCGAAGCGCTGCGGATCGTACAGGGCGCGCAGCTCATGTTCGGGACTGGCGTACGACAGGCGCAGGCGTGCCATCTGCTGCTGTGGGTACAGTTCACGTAGATGAGCCTGCACGGGTTGTCCCGGCATCGACAGCGGTTCGCCCGCCGAGCGAGGGAGTGCCGTGTCGGCTGCCAATGATGACAACGAAAGGTCATGGGGCTGCCCGGTTCGCTCGATCACGCTCATGCCGCGAGCACTTCGGCGCGCACTCGCAGCAATAGCCGATAGGCCTCGTGCAGCCGCTGTTCGGTCACCCGGCGTTCATCGAAGCTGACCAGAAACACCAGACGGTCGTCAGGCAGCAGGCCGCAACGCAGCAGCTGACCCGGTGCCTGCTGGTCATGGACCTGCCTGAGCGCACTCGACATGGCGTGCTCGAACAATGCCCCCAGCACGGTAAAGCTCAGCCAAAGCGTCAACTGACCCGCCAGCCGTTCGAACTGCAGGACACCGATATCCACGAGCTCCAGGCGTAGCAATGTTTGCGGCGGATGCGCCAGCGGCACGCCCTGATCGCGGCAGAACCGGGCGATGGCCTCGGAACAAGGGTCCATGCTCATTCCTCCTACCCGCCACGCAGCGACGCTTCCTCATCGTCGATGAGCTGGTCCATGGTCAACTGACAGACCGACAGCAGGTGGTCGCGCTGTGCCTCTTCGCTGAACACCTGCAAGGGCAGCAGCCGAAAGATCCGCCGCAACTCACGCAGGCAGTGGATGCGTTGCCCGCCGGGGGCCAGCGGCAGCGCGGCGAGCAGGCGCAGGATGTCCTGCTCGCTGACCCAGCGCTTGTCGAGCAGCGCCAGCAGGTCGCTGACCAGGTCAGAAGGCCCGTACGCCACTGGGCTCTCCGGCAAGCTGGCGGAACAGCGCGACCGTATCGCCTTCCAGTTTCTTCAGGGCCTGCACCAGCTTCATGTCACTGATGACCTGCTGCAGCTGGTTGCTGTCCAGATACGAGGACGGTCCACTGATATGACTGGCCAGGCCGTTGAGCATGAACTGGGCGATATCGCCGATGGCCGCGTCGCCGAAGCGTGTCCGCAGGTCGTCCCAAGCGTGCTTGAGCCCGCGATAACCGCACAGGAAGTCGCGATAAACCTCGCGCAGCGCGGCCACCTCGGCGACACCCTGCTCCTGGGTCGCCTGGGCCAGCGGACCGATCTCGATCCCCAGCTCGATCGCCTGGCCCTGCGTCTGCGCCATGCTTGCCATGGCCTGGTCCAGCTTGCCGAGCACACCACTGCCATCAGCCGTCTTGCCCAAGGCGTCGCGGGCATAGGCCAGGGCCAGGTAGCGATGGCAGGCCTCGCCGGAAAAACCATCCAGGCGTGCTTCCAGCTCTCCCGACGTCAGGCTGGGATGCTGACGCAACCAGGCCACCAGCTCCTCCAGGGCGCGGCGCTGGACGTCCGGCACCTTTGCCAGCATCTCCTCGGCCGCCTGGCCCGCCTGCAGCCCATGCTGGCGTGCATCGGTGACGCGGCTGCGGGTACTGAGCCGGGCATTGGCCAGCGACGAGAAGGCCATCGACACCTCCTCCGCCATCTCGGCCTGCTGCCCCATCGGGCTCACCTGCCGCGCCTGTTGGGTTGCCTGCGCCTCCCAGCCGCCGCCCACAGCCGCCATCGGGTCAACCCGGGCAAAGCCGATGCCTTCGCTCATCACCACCTCACATCGAAATAAATGAATGAGCGGCATGCTAGAGGCAAGCCAACCGCCGCACTGTCATCGTCGGGCGCTTCTTTTTAGCCGACCGGCGCGCGCAACACGTAGCGACCGAAATCTAAAAACATGCGACTCACAGTGAAATCCGCCCCCGGGCAGGCTTCCTAGAATAGCCCCCTTCATTCACGCACCCACATCGTTCCCATGTCGCCATCGCTGCTGCAGATTCCCCAGACCCTGAAGTCTGCCGTGAACGGCGCCACCCTGGTCCAGGTCAACGGCAAGGTCTCCCAGGTCACGGGTATCCTGATCCGTGCGCTGGCGCCCGGGGTGCAGGTGGGCGAACTGTGCCAACTGCGCAGGCCCAACCATGAGCAGGCGCTACTGGCCGAGGTCATCGGCCTGCAACAGGACCAGGCGTTGCTCGCCCCGCTGGGCGACATGCAGGGCCTTTGCACGCGCACCGAGGTCTGCCCCACCGGGTGCATGCATCGCGTGGGCGTGGGGGATCATTTGCTGGGAACGGTGCTCGACGGTCTCGGCAACCCGCTCGACACCAGCATGCCGGCCACACCGCAAGCCTGGTACCCGGTGCACCGGGATGCACCGGCGCCCCTGAGCCGCAAGCTGGTCGACACGCCCTTGAGCCTGGGCATCCGTTGCATCGATGGCCTGCTCACCTGCGCCGAAGGGCAACGCGTCGGCATCTTCGCGCCTGCCGGCGGCGGCAAGAGCACGCTGCTGGCCTCGCTGCTGCGCAACGCGAAGGCCGACGTGATCGTCCTCGCCCTGATCGGCGAGCGCGGCCGCGAGGTGCGTGAGTTCATTCATCATGAACTTGGCGAGCAGGGCCTGCGCCGCGCAGTGCTGGTGGTCGCGACCTCCGACCGTCCGGCGATGGAGCGGGCCCGGGCGGGTTTCGTCGCCACCACCGTGGCCGAGTATTTCCGCGACCAGGGGCGCAAGGTCCTGTTGCTGATGGACTCGCTGACCCGCTTCGCCAGGGCCCAACGCGAGATCGGCCTGGCCGCGGGTGAACCGCCGACCCGGCGTGGTTTTCCACCGTCGGTGTTCGCCCAGTTGCCACGCCTGCTCGAGCGTGCCGGGCACTCGGACAAGGGTTCGATCACCGCGCTCTACACCGTGCTGGTGGAGGGCGACGACCTGAACGAACCGATCGCCGAGGAAACTCGCTCGATCCTCGATGGCCATATCGTGCTGTCGCAAGCGCTGGGAGCGGCCAACCACTACCCGGCCATCGATGTGCTGCGCTCGGTCAGCCGGGTCATGCACCAGGTGGTCAGCCCTGCCCACCGTGCCGCCGCCAGCCAGTTGCGCCAGTGGATGGCGCGCTATGAAGAAGTCGAGCTGCTGCTGCGGGTCGGCGAATACACCCGAGGCCAGGACTCGGCCGTGGACCTGGCCATCGACAAGCGCGATGCCATTCGTGCCTGGCTGTGCCAGGCGCCGCACGAACACAGTTCGCTGCAACAGAGCCTCGAACAACTGCTGGAGATCGCCCGGTGCCCTTGACCGCCCTGTTATCCATCAAGCAACGCCGGCTGCAACGGGCCGAGCGCGAAGCGCGCATTCAGCAGGCCCGCTTGCAGGCAGCACAGGCGGACAAGGCGCAATCGGTCGAGGCGCACGTGACTTATCGGCGCTGGTCCCTCGAGGAGGAGCAGCGCCTGTTCGATGCGCAGGTGGGCCGTCTGACCAATCTTCATGGCCTGGAGCACTGGCGTCGACAGGTCGGTCTGCTCGGTGAGCGCGAAGCGAGCCTGCGTGGACAGGTCGTGGCCTGTGAAGACGCGCTGACGCGCCAGTACTCAGTACGCCAGCAGGCGCAAGCGAAACTCGCCAGGGCCAGACAACAGTTGGACAGCTGCAAACAGCTGCACCAGCAAGCTTCCCGGCAAGCCGCTCGGCGCATGGAGCACAACCAGGAGCGCGAAGCAGAGGAGCACCATGGCCAGGGAGGCTCGCCATGCTGAACACCCAGCCTGTCCCTGCGCTGCCGGACAACCCATTGCCTGATACGCCTGGACCAGGGCCTTGCAACGAGCAGCGACGGTTGTTCGAACACCTGCTGGAAATTCCACGGCTCAAGCGCAGGGCACCGCAGGATACTGGTCATCGACTCACCCGGGACGAAGCCAGCCCTGAACGCCCTGTTACCCCGGTAGTCCTGAACATGGCTGCCTTGCTCGCAAAGTGCCCACCCGCCTGTGCAGCAGAACGACCTGCGCTGATCGAGGGCGCCATCGAGCGCCCCCTTCCGGAGCCCACGCCAACGATACCTGATGAAGTCGAGCCAGCCTCATTGACCGGGGCAAGTCGTGCCGAGGTGGGCCCTCAAACCGTCCACGACAGTACCGACCCAATCCTTGCGCCCCCTGCCTCATCGAGCGAGCGCCCCCTGCTCGACAGGGTCATGCCGTCAACTGTCGTTGCTCCTGTCCAGGATCTGCAGACGCTTGTGGAGCGCCTGCAATTGCAACTGTTCGCCAGCAGGCCTGGTACCCAAGAACAGGCCCTGTTGCAGGTGCAGTTACCTCAACTGGGCCATGTCGAAGTACGCATGAACCATATGAACGCAGGCCTGCAGGTGGAGATCCAGGCTGCGCCGGCCGCCTTGCGGCAATTACAGGTGGCCGCCACGGACCTGTTTGAGCGCCTGCAACGACTCGATCCCGCGCAGCCGGTCAGCCTCGGTTTCGGCTCGAATGGCGACAGCCAGCAAGGCTCGCGCAACAAGCGCCATGTAGAGGACGAAGGCTGGCCTGAACCATGAATACATCGAACTTGCCTGCCGTCCACGCCCAGGAACTACGCTTGCAGCGGTTACTGAGCCATCGCCAACCCCATTATGCCGACGATCAAGGGCGGGTCTCGCTGAGCGTCGGCATTCCAGGCGATAACCTGGATCTGGCCGTGCTGATCGATTGGCACGGCGTACCGGCTCGCCTGCTGTGTCGTCGGCAGCAGCTGGCGCAATGGCTCGCACCGCAGTTGCAGGCCGCCGACTTTGCCAGCCTGCCCAGCGCACTGCAGTTGGCGGTGCTGCAACGGGACACACCTCGCCTACCCGGCCTGCAGTGCCTGGGCATCGAGCCGGCAGACACCATCGACCGCACACCCGGTCTGCAGGTGACGCTGAGAAGCGCGCAAGGCCTGCTGCCCTGCTGGGTACAAGGCGACAGCGAGCGCCTGCTGACGGTCTTGCCACGGCGTCCACTGCGCGAACGCCTGAACATCCTGCTGAACCTCTCGCTGCAATGGCACCCCCTCGAACTGACGTTGCACGACCTGCGCGACCTGGGCACGGGCGACATCCTGCTGCTGCCTGCCGGTACGCCAAGCTCGCCGCGACTGCTGGGCGTACTCGATGGCCAGCCCTGGGCCGAGCTGCAACTCGACGACACACATCTGGAGCTAGTCCGCATGCACGATACACCCCCTGTGACCGACACCACGCTGGACGCGCTGGAGCAACTGCCCATCCCGGTCAGCTTCGAAGTCGGGCGCCAGACCCTCGACCTGCACACACTGTCGACCCTGCAGCCTGGAGCGCTGATCGAGCTGCACAGTCCGCTGGATGCCCAGGTGCGCATCCTCGCCAACCAGCGATGTGTCGGCACCGGAATGTTGGTGCAGATCGACGGCCGCCTCGGGGTACGGGTCGACCGCCTGCTGGAACAGCAACCGACATGATCCAGCTGCCGGACGAACTGAGCCTGATCCTCGGCCTGGCGCTGCTGTCGCTGGTGCCCTTCATCGCGGTCATGGCCACCTCGTTCCTGAAGATGGCCGTGGTCTTCTCGTTGCTGCGCAATGCCCTGGGCGTCCAGCAGATCCCACCGAACATGGCCCTGTATGGCCTGGCGATCATCCTCAGCATCTACGTCATGGCCCCAGTCGGCATGGCCACCTACGACTACCTGAGCGCCCATCAGACTACCCTCGGCGATGCCCGATCGGTCGAGCGCTTTCTCGACGAAGGCATGGCGCCGTTTCGCGCTTTTCTCGACGGCCAGGTCAACGAGCGCGAGCGCGCCTTCTTCCTCGATAGCGCCCGCCAGCTATGGCCCAGCCAGTACGCCGAACGGGTCGATGGCAACAGCCTGCTGGTGCTGCTGCCGGCGTTCACCATCAGCGAGCTGAGCCGGGCCTTCGAGATCGGCTTCTTGATCTACCTGCCCTTCATCGCCATCGACTTGATCATCTCCAACATCCTCCTGGCCATGGGCATGATGATGGTCTCGCCCGTGACCATCTCGCTGCCCTTCAAGCTGCTGCTGTTCGTCCTGCTCGACGGCTGGGGGCGACTCTCCCATGGCCTGGTGCTGAGCTACGGAGGCTGACATGGGCAGTACCGAAGTCCTGCACTTCGCCAGCCAGTCGCTGTGGCTGGTGCTGGTCCTGTCCCTGCCGACGGTGCTGATGGCCGCCCTGGTCGGTACCCTGGTTTCCCTGGTGCAGGCGTTGACCCAGGTGCAGGAGCAGACCCTCGGCTTTGTCGCCAAGCTGGTGGCGGTGGTCGTGACCCTGTTCGTCACCGCCGACTGGATGGGCAGCGAGCTATACCGCTACACCGACCTGGTGCTCAACCGGATTCCCTCGGTGCGATGACGGTCCAGGCGCTTGAACAGATGTTGCTGGGCTTCAGCCTGATCCTGCCCCGATTGTTCGGCTGCTTTGTCCTGCTGCCGATCCTCGGCAAGCAGGTGCTGGGTGGCGCGCTGGTGCGCAATGGCGTGGCTTGTTCGCTGGCGCTGTTCATCTACCCCTGCGTGGCCGACACCCTGCCCGCCGAACTGGACGGCTTGCAGTTGGGCCTGCTGATCGGCAAGGAAGTGCTGCTCGGCCTGCTGCTGGGTTTCGTGGTGGTCATACCGTTCTGGGCCCTGGAGGCCTGCGGTTTTCTCATCGACAACCAGCGCGGCGCCACCCTGGCGTCCACCCTCAACCCGCTGCTGGGCAGCCAGACCAGCCCCACCGGTGCCTTGTTGACGCAGACACTCGTTACCCTGTTCTTTACCGGCGGCGCCTTCCTGGGGCTGCTGGGGGCGCTGCTGGGGAGTTATGCCAGCTGGCCGGTGGCAAGTTTCTACCCGCACATCGGCAGCCAGTGGAACACCTTCTTCCTCGCCCAGTTCGACTACCTGCTGCGCCTGTGCGCACTGTTCGCCGCGCCGTTGCTGATCGCCATGTTCCTCGCCGAATTCGGCCTGGCCCTGGTCAGCCGCTTCGCGCCGTCGCTGAACGTATTCATCCTCTCCATGCCGATCAAGAGCCTGGTCTGCAGCGCGCTGTTGCTACCGTACCTGTTCCTGCTGATGACATTGGCCGAGGACCAGGTGTTCATCGCGCTGGCCAAGGTACGTCTGCTCGGCCCGTTGCTGGAGCATCCATGAGCAGCGAAAAAACTGAACAGCCTACACGGGCGAAACTGCGCGATGCACGCCACAACGGTCAGTTGGCCAGGAGCAAGGAACTGGTCTCCACCGTGCTGATCCTGAGCCTGGTTGCTTTGCCCATGGCTTTTCCCGACTACTTTCTCGAGCATCTTGGTGAGCTGATGCTGCTGCCCGCACCCTCGCTCCACCTGCCCTTTAGCCAGGCGCTGGAGCTGATGCTGGAACAACTGCTGCATGAGTTGCTATGGCTCACTTTGCCGTTCCTGCTGACGGCGGTACTCGCCGCCATCGCCGGCAACCTGCTGCAGACCGGCTTCGTGTTCAGCGGCCAGTCGCTGGCACCCGACCTGAAAAAAGTCAGCCCGCTGGAGGGCGTGAAGCGGATCTTCTCGGTCAGGAACCTGCTCGACTTTCTCAAATCGTCGCTCAAGGTGCTGCTGCTCGGCGTGCTGGTGCTTGGCCTGCTCAGCGACCATCTGCGCACGCTGCTGCGGGTGTCGTCGTGCGGCATCGAGTGCATCCTGCCGTTGCTGGGCAGCCTGATGGGCCAGTTGATCGGGGTCTGCGCCGTGGGTTTCCTGGCGATCTCGGCGGCCGACTATGGCCTGGAGCGCTGGCAGCATCTCAAGCAATTGCGCATGAGCAAGGAAGAGGTCAAGCGTGAACACAAGGAGATGGAGGGCGCACCCGAGCTCAAACGCGAGCGCCGCAAGCGCCATCGCGAAATGCACAGTGGCACACTGCGCGCGGATGTCAGGCGCTCCTCGGTCATTGTCGCCAACCCGACCCATATCGCCGTAGGGTTGCGCTACAGGGCCGGGGAAACGCCGCTGCCGCTGGTTACCCTCAAGTACACCGACGAGCAAGCCCTGCTGGTCCGGCGAATCGCCGAGGAAGAAGGGATACCGGTGCTCGAACGTATTCCCCTGGCCCGGGCGCTGTTCGTCGCCAGCCGGGTGGAGCAGTACATTCCGGGCGAGTTGATCCAGCCGGTCGCCGAGGTGATTCGCTGGTTGCAGGCGCAGGAGGAGATGGCATAGATAACGTAAACCTCAGGCAAACCAAGGGCCCTGTGGGAGCGGGTTTACCCGTGAAGCAAGCGCCGCGGTGGCTGGCACCAGCTTCGCTGGTGTTCGCGGGTAAACCCGCTCCCACAGGCACAGGACAATGGAGATGAGAGCGCTAGACCAGGATCCCGCGCTGCGGCAATGGTCGGCGCACAGGTAAGGCTTGCATACTTTCCCTCGCCGGATTCCGGGCTGGCTGGCGAAGCTGTGCCCAGAACACCTGGAGCAACGCATCGCGCTCCTGATCATCGCGGATTGCTCGCTTGGCTGCGGCCAGTACGGCTTCATTCATGGCGTTTCAGCTTCATCATCAAGGTGCCATTGCGTCAGCGCCCGCTGCAACGCGGCCAACTGCCCTTCGATACTGGCATCGATCACACAGCCTGCGGTCTCCAGGCGACAGCCGCCTCGCGCAAGCCTGGCATCGGCGCATACCTCGACCGGCCCGACCTCGGGATACAGTGCGAGCACTTCATCCAAACGCTGGCGAACCTCAAGCAACTGATCGGGTCCTACGTGCAGCAACAACGCCTCCCGTGGCTGAACCTGCGCCAGCGCCTGACGGGTCGCGGCCAATGTCAGCTCAATATCAGGGTATTCCCCCAGCACCTTGCACACGGCCTGGCGCACCACCTCGCTCATCTGTCGGTCAACCCGGCGATAGAACGCGTCACAGTGCAGGCGTGTCCCATGCAGCAACGCCGCCTGTTCGACGGCGGCCATTTCCAACCCGATCTCCCGCCCTAGCCGCTGATGCTCCTCGAGCACCGCATCGGCCCGGGCATCGATGTCCCGGGCACGCTGACGGGCGTTTTCGGTCAGTACGCTGGCATCGAGGTACTGCTGATAGTCAGCGCTGCGCACTACGTTCAGGCTCGGGTCGATCATGGGCCGGGCCTCATTCAATTCAATAAATGGCAACATTCCGGGCTCCTGTCTCGGGCGACTTTCAGGCAAAGGGTGCGTGCCAGGTCGCGTAGTTCATCGTCCATCGGCCAAGTCGGCACTAAAGTCACGCCGGGTAGGCGCAGGTTCAGACGCCGAGCGAACCCCGAATCGACCTCACCGCATGCCTGCAGCCAGAACGCCAGGCCACAACCGGGCAGGTACGCGTCCAGGTCACCGGCTGGCAGCGCCTGTTGCCAGCCCACAGGCCAAGGGCCGATGACGAGACGCCACTTTTCCAGGCAATAGCGCAGGCCCTGTGGGTCGAGTGCCGCCTGCAACCGCGCCTGACCTGAACGGTCGAGTACTTGTCGGATGGCCTGGCCATGCAGCAGGCCACCCAGACTTGCCAACACCCGCTCCAACGCCGGCTGTGAAAACAGGGCCAGCCTACCGAGTCGTTCTGGCAAATCGAACGGCTCGCACAGCTCCAGCACCGACATCAGCCAGCCGTTGACCTCGCGACTCTCCCGCCAGTACGGCAAGGCCTGAGCCATCTGATCCAGCGCCTCGGGACAATGGGTCAAGTGCAGGTAGTGCGCCGGGCAGTAGCGAAACTGGAACTCGGTCATGCTCTCTGACGCCACCACAGGTACTGCGCGAGGTTGCTCAGTACCAGCACCCCGAGCAGCACACCCAGCAGCGCCACAAGGCGCCAACGCGAGCCTTCCAGAACCTGCACCGACAACAGCGTGACATGGCGCAGGCCCGCCAGCGGTTGACGCGCCTGGTTCGACGGCACCAGCACCACACTGATCCGCTCGTAGTCCAGGCCTTCGATACTGTTGCTCAACAGTTGCTTCATCTGTCCGATGTACAGGTCCAGCGCCGCATCCGCCGCGTGCTTGATGAAGATCGACGCCGACGCCGCACCGGTTTGCGTACGCAGGCCGTCACGGGGCTCCGGCAACACCACATGCACCCGCGCCACCAGCACGCCATCGATCTCCGACAGGGTCCGCGACAGTTCCTGGGACTTCACATAGGTCAGCCGCGCCTGCTCCTCCAACGGCGAGGAGATCAGGCTGTCTCGGGGGAACACGTCATTGACCGTGGAGAACATCTCCCGCGGGTAGCCCTGGCGCTTGAGCGCCGCCACCGCGCGGCCGATATCGGCCTCGTCGATCAGGATCTTCACCTTGCCGTCCTTGTCCTGGGCCTTCACCGCAGCGATGCCCTCGGTGTCCAGCACCGCGAGCATCTCGTTGGCCTCGCGCTGGCCGAGGCCGAGGTAAAGCTCGACCCTGCACCCGCCCAGTGCCAGCACCGCCAGAAGCAGCATGCACTGCCATGATCTTTTCACAGGGCACCTACTGGGCTTTCATGAGGGTTTCGATGTTCTGCGTGGTGCGCCCCACACCTTTGGCGATCAACTCAACCTGCAGGTTGCTGCGGATCAGCGCCCAATGGGCCTCCATCAGCGCCACGGGATCGCCCGTGCCAGACACCAGGTTGGCGTGCGCGCCCTGCCTGGCCTCGGCATGCTGCTGTTTGAGCAAACCGACCTGATGCAACAGTCCGTCCTCAGGGCTATCGGCAGCACCGGACAACGCCTGCTCGAACTCGGCCACCTGCCGGGAGTCGACAGCCGGTGCCGACAGGGATTGCAGATCGGTCACCATCAGGGATACCTCGGCAATGCCACTCATGCTTGGCCCTCTACCGTGAAGGAGTCATTCAGCAGGTCCATCGCCATGGCGAGTACCTGCAGGTTCATTTGTTGCGTCAGCGCCAAGGACGCCTGCTCGCGGTGCTGATGTTCAACCAGGCTTGCCTGGAATTGGGCGGCGTGTTGGCCGGCGTGGGCGGGCAACGGGGTCAGTGCGTCTTGCGTGGCGGACACCAGCACCGAGGTCAGTGGGCTCATGCCACCACCTGGGCACGCATGCCCTCGGCGAACCTGACCAGATCGGGGTCCTGACTCTGTTTCATGCGTTCGAGCCGTCGCTCCAGCGCGGCCATGTAGCCCAACTGACGCTCACACAGCGCCAGCCAAGGCCCCAGGGATGGCCAGGGCGCCTGGCTGCCCTGCGCCAACGCCTCCTCGCACCGCCCCTGCCCCATCAGGCTGGCAATGCGTATCGCACAAGCGGCCTCCATCGTCGCCGGCTCACGAGCCAGCCACTGCGCAATGGACAGCGCTTCTTCATGGTGACGATGTTCGACACCCAGCAGGCCCAGGCGGGCCAGCAGATTGTTCACGGAATGGTTCATGCTCAGAACTTCTGCAAAATGCTGCTGATGGTGTTCTTGAAGGTCTGGCCCAGAGTGGCGTCGACCTGGAATACGTTCGACCAGATGTTCGAGCGATGGCGCATATCGGCCAACAATGCGGGGTCGTCACTTTTCTCGTTGAGTTTCTGCAGGGCGTCGAGCACCGCCTTGTTGGCCTGTTGCGCCTGCTTGACCATGCCCTCGTGGACCATGTCCATGGTGTTGCTGGTGCCGTCGTAGAAGCCGCTGCTGATGTTCGTCATTTCAGTGTTCCTCCAGTTTCTCGAGTATTTTCAAGGCTGCTTCAAGGGCCGCCAGTTGTTGGTGCAATACCTGGAACTCGGGAGGTGGCAGCGGCTCCGACATCTGCCTGGCACAAGCCTGCCGTGCGTGCTCCAGCACCGAGAACATCCGCGCCTGCTTACGCGGATCACGCACCTCCCGCATGAGTTCATCCATCATCTGCCGGTCTCCCCTTCAGGTTGATCACGTAGTCCCGGCCGCCCTTGCTCAGCGTGATCGCCTGCCGATCGATCGCCAGGATGCGAATGCCGGAGGGCATCAGTGCCCCCACTGGGTAACGGCGGTTGTCGCTCAGCGTCACGTAGGGCAACCGCCCCAGTGAAACGCCTCGAACAGGGAAATCGAGTTTCGCGGGCGCAGGTGCCCTGCCCTCGTCGACCAGACGCAACGACGGGTGGTCGCCGAATGCCTCGCGGTACTGTCGCTGCAGGTTCTGGTAGTCCTGAAGCTGGCGCTCGCGCAGCGCCCCGCGCAGCACCAGGGTGTGTCCCTGGTCGGTCACGCTCAAGGTGTCCTCCAGGCGCCATTCGCGCAGCAACTGCGCCAGCCGCGTCCGGGCTTGCTCCTGGGGCTGGGACGGTTGCTCGACGGGCGCTAGCACTGCCGTTGGCGTGTCCTGTGCCTCAGCGTCGGCAATCAACAATCGCGTGAGCAACATGAGCAGCAAAAGCAACCCGGCACCCGGCACCATGAACCAGCTGTGGCGCAAGCCTGACCGAGGACGCTGCGCGGGAAGCCTCTCGGCAAACATGTCGTCTTGATTGCAGAAGGCCCACTGCAGCGGACCGCAACATTGACTCGCCAATGCCTGTAGTTTGGCCTGCGCTGCCACCTCTCGTCCGTCCTGGGTGGGTGCTTCGCCCGGCCCCCACTCCAGCAGGCGTACGCCACCGGCCTCGACCATCAGCACCAGGTGAATGGCGGCAATGCCCGTATCCGCCAGCACCAGGTCGGCCTGGGCCGGATCGGCGCCGATGACCACTCGCCCAGGCATCAGGGACACCTCGGCACCGGCATTCAAACCGCTGTAGATCCGCAGTTTCCAGGTCATTTCAGGCACGCTCGCCAAGCCCGGGGTCAATCAGCCTCGGCTCGATCAGGAACAGCCGCACCGAACGACGGGTGTTGCTCGACTGATAGCGGAACAAGGCGCCCAGGAAGGGAATGTCACCCAGCAACGGGACCTTGCGCATGCTTTCGCTGGTCTCGTCGCGATGGATGCCACCAATCATCAGGCTTTGTCCAACATCGACCCGGGCCAGCGTGTCGATGACCGTGCGGCTGATGGTGGGAATACCATCGGGCCCGGTGCTGTTGGGTTTCTGGCTGCCGTCCTCGATATGCAGGCTCAGGCTGATTTCCGGCCGGTCCGTGCTGCGGATCAGGCGCGGCGTCATCTTCAGCAAGGTGCCGTAGGTAATGGCCTTGAGCTCGGCCACCCGCTCGCCCATCACCCGCACATAGTAGGTTTCACTGTGATCGATCACTGCCAGGGTGTTTTCCTGGGTCAGCAAGGTCGGTCGCGACACGACCTGGGCCTGGCCCTCGCCCTGCATCAGGGTCACCTTGGCCAGTAGCCGGTTCAAGCCGCGACTATCGACCAAACTGCCGGACAACGTGGTTTGCGCCAATCCCGCTTGAGTCCGGATGTCCATCAGTTGATGCTTGCCGATTCCGAACTGCCATTCCACGCCAAGTTCATCCAGGTGTTCGGCGTTGATATCGAGGATCGTCAGAGCTACTTCGATCCGCGCTGCCGGCCGGTCCAGCGCCATGACCAGGCGTCGGTACATGGGCAGGCGCTCGGCGTAATCACGCACGATGATGGCATTGAGCGACGGTTCGGCCTGGACCACGGCCCGGCCGGCACGCACGGGCGCGCCCTCTCCCATGGGCTGGCCGTCGACCGCCACCACATTGGCATCGCTCAGCACCCGGGAAAGGAGCGTGGCCACGCCAGGTACCGCCACCTTCTGGTCGCGATAGTCGATCTCGCGGTCCACGGCTACCGCATACCGCAGCGGGATCACCTCGACGCTCAGGCTGCCACCCAGTTCATCCTGCAGGCTCGCCTGCTGCTCCAGGGCCTTGACGGTCTGCTCGACCCGATCCAGGTAACGCGGTGGCCCCGAGGCATACACCAGCCGCCCACCCGCCGCGGCACGCCAGGCAAAGCGCGAGGTCCAGCCACCACCCTCCTGGAGCGCGGCGCGCAGTTGCGGCTCGCGCACCTTGTCCAGGTGGATCAGCCGGGTCTGCACTTCGCTCGACTTGTCGACATGCAGCACCGCGCCATCGTAGTACCAGGCCAGGTTGTAGAGCACCGCGACCTGCTCGAGAAACGCCTGCGGGTCCGGCTGCTCGAAGGTGGCGCTGACCTGGTCCCTGACCTTGTCGCTGACCACCACCGAACCTTGATAGCTGGCGGCAAAATTGGTCAGCACGTCACGCAGGCTCTCACCCTGGGCGATGTAGTGGAACGGTTCGTCCGACCAGTCCAGCGGCTCGCCCTGGGCGACAAGACTGGCCAGCAGGGCTGCCAGTCCGGTGGCAAGCGATCTCATGGCAGCCATACACTGGCTCCCCGCGCAATCACAGGTGCCGGACCGAAACGTTGCTCACACAGGCGATTCAGCAGGGCGACCTGCACCCCAAGCATATGTTCGAGGGTGTCCACATCGTCCGATGAAGTATCTACCCAAGCTTCGAGCACCAGCTCTCCCTCAGGCGTCAGCGCCAGCCGTTGCGGGCAATGCGCGGCCCACGCCGTGACCATGCCCAACAGGCGCCGCAAGACCTGCTGGTCGAGACCGGCGCCTTGTCCAACCACTGACGATAACGAACTGCGCACCATCAGCTGTGCGCCTCGCGGTTCAAGCAGCAGGCCATGGCCATCGATGCACAGGTGGTAGCCGCCAGCGTCATCGGCCAGCCAGGGCGCCATGCCCAGGCGATGGGCCAACTGCGTTGCAAGTCTGTTCATGCAGGTCTTGTCCATGCGAGCTCAAGGGGATGTCTAGCGGCGGGCGTCACTGGGCGTACAGCCAAAACGCCGGCGGTAGCTCTGGCTGAAGTACGACTGGCTGGAAAAGCCGCTTTCCATGGCGATGTCGACAATGCTCATGCGCGTGTTCAGCAGCAGGTGATGCGCATGGACGATCCTGCGCTCGGTGATCCAGGCGCGTGGCGAGCAGTTGTAGAAGGAGCAGAACAGGCTCTTGAACGCCGTCAGGCCCAGCCCGAAGGCCTCGGCGTACTGGTCCAGGCGCCACTCGCGCAGGTAGTGCTGCTCCATGAAGGCGTGCAGCCGATCGACATGGCGATTGCCCTGTTGCCGCAGGGCCGCCAGCAGCGTCCGACCTTGCGCCCCGAACACCAGCAGCAACAGCAGCTCCTCCAGGCGCAGCATCGCCAGCATCGACGAGGTCCCCTCGCCTTCGAGCGCCGCCAGGCGGGTCACGCATTCCTGCGCCAAGGTGCAGGGATGAAGTCGCAGGGTATTCACACAGGGTTCGCCGCAGCGCTCGAGATGGCTCAGTTCCTGGCCGTGGCGCTGCATGAACGCCTGCACGAAATTCACGTCCAGCGGCAGCCACAGCACCTGGCACGCCTGCCATCGGGTCGCCACCAGGTAGGTGCCACGTTTGACGAACAGCAGTTCGCCGGCCTGTAGATCGATGACGTTGTCTTTTTCGCGCACGGACAGCTCACCGGCCATGATCGCGTAGAAGCCTTCCTGCCCCTGGGACGCAAAACCCGCCCCGACAACATCCAACTGCCGCCCTTGCACACACCAGTCCTCAACTGGAGAAATCCCTCTCGCACCAGGCTCACTTCCCGTAGGCCCCTTTACACACCACGTCGAAACTCAACCGGTGTAGTCATGGCCATAGGCTACGACGCCCTCCCACGCTTGAACGCAGGGATTGTCCTCGCATGGACAGAGGCATTTCGCCATCGCTTGTAGGAAGTTCGCCGAGCTTTGCTCACAGCAGAAAGCGGGAGAGCGCCGACAGCTAAAAAATGACGACAGCCTCCGATAGTCGGGCAAGCGACGCGGTCGTTACCGTGGCGGCCCCCTCCAACGAGAATTCGCCATGCCAGGCACGAACTATGACTATGCACTGACCCAGCTCTACGCGGCCTTGAAGCTGGAGCCCCCTGTGGCCTTCGAGCCCGTGATCAGCCTGCGGGTAGGCACCCATGTGTGCAACGTGACCGAGCACCCTGCCGACCAGTTGCTGATGTTCATCGAACTACCCGCCATCGATGGCGTGTGCTGGGGCCAGCAGAACCTGTTCTGCCAGGACCTCTGCAAGCCCATGCTCGGGGTCGATCCGCTCACGGGCATGCACGTGCTGTGGAACCGCCAGCCCCTGGTCCAAATGGACCGCGCCATGGTGCATCACCAGCTGGAACAGCTGGTTCAGGCCGCCCACGACCTGGCCGACAGCGAAACGCCTTGAGCCGCGTTCAGCGCTGCGCCCAGATCTGCGCCTCGCTCCAGCCCAGGGCGGCAAAGTCCTCGGCGCGCAGCGAGGCCTCCTCCTCGCAGAAAAATTCATCCAACTGCGGAGGCCTCACCGACGTGTCACTGAGCATCGCATGGACCTGGCCGCGGTGATGGATCTGGTGCTCGAACAGGTGCGACAGCAGGCGCAGGCGCGGCTCATGCTGCATCCGCTCCGGCCGCACGATGCTGACATAACGTCCGAGCTGGTCGTCACGCAACTGCCGGCAATAGGCGATCAGTCGCTGATCGGCCTGGGCCTGTTGGGCTTGCAGGTCGGTGCACGTGGCAAAAGGTTGCTCAGGCACGAAGAAGCGCTCGCCGTCAGGATCGGGCGCTTCACCACGCTGCTCGCACTCCAGGGCGTCCAGGTAGAACCAGTCCACCGTCAACAGGTGGTTGAGGGTGGCCTTGATCGACGGGAAGAAGCTGCAGCGGGGGGCGACGAACTCGTCCTGGGTCAGTTGCAGGCAAGCCTTGTACAGGCGGTGGTTGGCCCAGCCATTGTTGTAGGCCTGGGTCAGCAGATGATGCGACAGCGGCTCCATGGTCGACTCCTTCAGGCGAAGCGTTGCAGTTGCATCTCCCGTAGCCGGCTCAGGGTCCGTTGGTACGGGAACGCCAGATACCCTTGAGTGTAGAGCGCTTCCAGCGGGACCTCGGCCTCCAGGTACAACGCGACCCGACGGTCGTAGCACTCGTCGACCAGCGCGATGAAACGCCGCACGCTGTCATCCTTGGGCGCCAGAGTCGGCAGTTCGCGGTCTCCGGCCTCGACGCGGGCCGCACCATCTTCAGTCCCACGGGCGATACGCCCGGCCTGCTGCACGCCGCCCAGGGCCGGTACATCACTCAGCAGAATGGCCGGGTAACGGTCGCACAGCGCCATGAAGTCCATGGCGGCCAGGGGCTGCTCGCACAGATCGGCAAATCGGCACCAGAGCGCCCGGGGGCTGTGGCGCACGACCCGCACGTGGCGTGAACCAATCTGAACGGTCTGCGCGCTACCGAGGTCATCCGGGCTCAACTGGTCGAACACCGTCGCCAGCGCCCCGCCACCGCCCGGAGGTGCCACCCAGTAGCGCTGCAGCCGTGCCCCCGGGTGCAGGCGATGGTCCTGCTCCCCGGCCACCGACAGCACGCGCATATGCTGCTCGATGGCGGCAATGGCCGGCAGGAAGCGCTCGCGGTTGAAACCGTCGCGGTACAGCTGGTCGGGGGGCTGGTTGGAGGTGGCGACGATTACCACGCCTTGGTCGAACAGCACCTGGAACAACCGGCCGAGGATGATCGCGTCACCGATATCGCTGACGAACAGCTCGTCGAAACACAGCACGCGGATCTCGCCGGCCAACTCCCGGGCCAGGGCCTTGAGCGGGTCGGCGGTGCCGTTGAGCTGGAACAGGCGCTGGTGGACCCAGGCCATGAAGTGGTGGAAGTGCTGGCGCCGGGCCGAAAGCTTTAATGAACGGTGGAACAGGTCCATCAACCAGGTCTTGCCACGGCCGACCGGGCCCCAGAGGTACAGGCCCTGGGTCGGCATGCCCTTTGCCAAGGCGTCGAAACAGGCCTGCAATGCAGTGACGGCGGCCGCCTGGGCCGGGTCAGGAAAGAAACCGCGTTCGCTGAGCGCTTGCTGGTAGAGGGATTCTGGTGTCATGCCAGTCATGGTACGACACTTTCGCCCCTCTAGTGGGTGGGAGCGGGCTCGCCCCGCGATGCATCAACCGTCCTTCAATCCCACCTTCAACAAAGCCCCGTCCTTGGCATCGGTCAGCACATACACATAACCATCCGGCCCCACCCGCACATCACGGATCCGCGCCTTGAGATCGCCCAACAAGCGTTCTTCATGCACGATCTTGTCATCATCGAGCTGCAAACGAATCAACTCCTGGGTCGCCAACGCGCCAATGAACAGGTTGTGGTCCCACGCCTTGAACGTCGGGCTGTCGTAGAACGCCATGCCGCTGATACCTGGCGACTTCTCCCACACATGATGCGGGTCGACCATGCCCTCGACGTGCTTGCCCTTGGCTTCCGGGATCGGCAGCATCGAGTAATTGATGCCATGGGTGGCGATCGGCCAACCGTAGTTCTTGCCGGGCCGCGGAATGTTGATCTCGTCGCCGCCACGGGGGCCGTGCTCGTGGGTCCACAGCTGGCCTGTCCAGGGGTTCAACGCCGCGCCCTGCTGGTTGCGGTGGCCGAACGACCAGATTTCCGGGCGCACATTGTCGCGGCCGACGAAGGGATTGTCCTTGGGCACCTCGCCATCAGGCAGGATGCGCACGATCTTGCCCTGCAGCTTGTCCAGATCCTGGGCGGTGGGCCGCTGGTTGTTCTCGCCCAGGGCGATGAACAGATAGCCGTCGCGGTCGAACACCAGCCGCGAACCGAAATGATTGCCTTCGGAGAGCTTGGGCTGCTGGCGGAAAATCACCGTGAAGTTCTCCAGACGGGCCCGGTCCTGGGTCAACTGGCCACGGCCGACCGCAGTCCCCGCCTTGCCGTCGGGGCCTTCTTCGGCGAATGACAGATAGACCGTCCGGTCCTTGGCGAAGTCCGGCGACAGTATCACGTCGAGCAGGCCACCCTGGCCTTCGGCCCACACCTTGGGCACGCCGGACAATGGCGGGCCGACCTTGCCCTCGGCGCTGACGATGCGCAGGTTACCGGGGCGTTCGCTCACCAGCATGTCCTTGCCACCCGGCAGGAAGGCCAGGGCCCAGGGGTTGCGCAGGCCGTCGGCGACGGTGCTGACGATCAGTTGCCCCTCTTCACTGGGAAATTGCTGCTCGGCGGCCGCCTGGGCCAACAGCGGAAACAGGCCGGCGGCGGCCAGGGTGGTCAACCAGGTGCGTGGCGTCATGCTCGATTCCTTCGATAGGGCTCACGGCACGCGCAGCGAATCGCGTGGTGGCCGGGTGGGTTCCAGGTTCGGGGTCTGCTGCTCGCGGCGCAGGTTGTCGCCATTGCCGATACCCCGGTTGTCGAGGGTCGGCGGGCGCGGATTGGGCTGCGTGGACGGGCCGCGCACCGGCGGCGTGGCGGGCACGCTGCCCTGGCGGCTGTTGGGGTTGGCACGCATGATCGGGCTGTTGTATGGGTTGTTGCTGTCGTTGGCGGCGAGCAACGGCGCCGGCAGCGGCGCAGCCTGCAGCGGCACGGCCAGCAACAGGCCGAGGCCCAGGATTGGCAGGGTGGGGTTCATGCTTCACCTCCGGTACGAAAAGGCGCGCTCCAGGGTTGGATAGCCTAAGGCGCGCAGGGTTCGACGCAAAAGGATGAATATGGGTCCTGATGTTTCAGTATGGTCCTTTGCCGCACCGGGGTCAGCCGGTTATATCCACCTTGTGCCGCGCCGCGTACAGGCACAGCATCTCCATCGCCAGCGTCGCCCCGGCCAGCGCGGTGATATCGGCGTGGTCATAGGCCGGCGCCACCTCCACCAGGTCCATGCCCACCAGGTTGATCCCGCGCAAGCCGCCGAGAATCTCCAGCGCCTGCACCGTGCTCAGCCCCCCGCATACCGGCGTGCCGGTACCGGGCGCGAAGGCCGGGTCCAGGCAGTCGATATCGAAGGTCAGGTACACCGGCCGCTCCCCCACCCGCTGACGGATCGCGGCGATGATCGCCTCGGTGCCCTGGCGATGCACCTGACGGGCATCGAGGATGGCGAACCCCTGGCTGTCGTCATTGGTGGTGCGCAGGCCGATCTGCACCGAGTGCGCCGGATCCACCAGGCCTTCGCGCGCCGCGTGCCAGAACATGGTGCCGTGGTCGATGCGCTTGCCCTCCTCGTCTGGCCAAGTGTCGCTGTGGGCGTCGAAGTGCACCAGCGCCAGCGGGCCATGCCGGCGGGCATGGGCCTTGAGCAGCGGATAGCTGATGAAGTGGTCGCCACCCAGGGTGAGCATGGCGCAGCCGGCCTCGAGGATGTGCTCGGCGTGCGCCTCGATGCTGTCCGGCACCGACGCGGGCATGCCGCTGTCGAACGCGCAGTCGCCGTAGTCGATCACCGCCAGGTGGTCGAACGGGTCGAACGACCAGGGCCAGTGCCGGGCCCAGGCCTGCTGCACCGAGGCGGCGCGGATCGCCCGCGGGCCGAAACGCGCACCGGGGCGGTTGCTGGTGGCGGTGTCGAACGGCACCCCGCTGACCACCACGTCGACACCGCGCAGGTCGCGGCTGTAGCGGCGCCGGGAAAAACTGGTGATACCGCCATAGGTGCTCTCGGCGGCGGTGCCGTAGAGGCTGTCACGGGTCATGGCCTGGTCGTTGTCCTGGGCGAGGTCCACGGTCTGTCTCCTGTCGTTGTTGTTCACTGGCGGCTGCGGAAGGCGGTCCACAGGCGGTTGCGCTGGCGCAGGTCGGACAACGCCATGCTGCGGTCGGCGAACAGGCGCTGGCGCACCTGGGCCGACGGGTAGATGTCCGGGTCGTTGCGGATCGCCGCGTCCACCAGCGGCGTGGCGGCCTGGTTGGCGTTGGCGAAGAACAGCGTGTTGGTCAGCGCCGCCACCGATTCGGGGCGCAGCATGAAGGCGATGAAGGCGCGGGCCGCCTCGGGATGCGGCGCGTCCTTTGGAATCACCAGGTTGTCCTGCCAGACCAGCGTGCCCTCGCGGGGGATGCGGTAGATCAGCTCGAACGGCTTGCCGGCGCGGCGGGCCTGGTCGGCGGCCATGGCCGCGTCGCCGTTGTAGGTCAGCGCCAGGCACACGCTGCCGTTGGCCAGGTCGTTGATCTGGCGACCGTTGGCCACGTAGCTGATCGACGGCTGCAACTGCTGCAACAACGCCTGGGCGGCGTCCAGGTCGGCCTTGCTCTGGCTGTACGGGTCCTTGCCCAGGTAGTTGAGGGTCAGGCCGATCACCTCCTGGGGCGAGTCCGGCATGGCGATCCCGCAGTCCTTCAGGCGGCTGGCGTATTCGGGCTTGAACAGCAGGTCGAGGCTGTCCAGTGGCACGTCACCGAGGCGCTGGCGCACGGCCTCGACATTCACTCCCAGCCCCAGCGTGCCCCAGGTGTACGGCACGGCATGGCGGTTGCCGGGGTCGGCCTCGGCCAGCTTGGCCAGCAGGTCCGGGTCGAGGTTCGCATAGCCGGGCAGCGCCTGGGCATCGAGCGGTTGCAAGGCGCCGGCCTTGAGCGCCCGGGCCAGCACCGTGGCCGACGGCACCACCACGTCGTAGCCGCTGCCGCCGGTGAGCAGCTTGGTCTCCAGCACCTCGGTGGTGTCGAAGGTGTCGTAGCGGACCTTGTAGCCGGTCTCCTGCTCGAACCGCGCCAGGGTTTGCGGGGCGACATAGTCGGCCCAGCTGTACAGGTTGACGACCTTCTCCTCGGCCTGCAGCGGCAGGGCGATCAACAATGAAAGCAGGCACAACGTTCGACGCATGGCGGGCACCTCGGCGTGGGGGTGGATGCCGCCAGCATGCCTGCCGGGTTACATTGTAAAAATGGCAACCATTCAAAGCTGACATTCATCAGGACCAATGTGATGCTCGGACAACTGCACGACCCCGACCTGCACCTGCTGCGGCTGTTCGTCACTGTAGTCGAGGCCGGCGGCTTCAGCGCCGCCCAGGGCGTGCTGGGGCTCAGCCAGCCGAGCATCAGCCAGCAGATGGCCAGGCTCGAGACCCGCCTGGGCTATCGCCTGTGCAGCCGTGGCAAGCGCGGTTTCCGGCTGACCGAGAAAGGCCAGCTGCTGCTCCAGGCAACCCGCGGCCTGCTGCTGCAGATCGAGCAGTTCCGCCAGCAGGCCAACGGCGTGGCCGGACGCCTGCTCGGCACGTTGCGCATCGGCCTGGCCGAGAACCAGGACCGCGAGGTCACCTTGCGCCTGGCCCGGGCCATCGCCCGGTTTCGCCAACGTGACGAGCAGGTACGCCTGGAGGTGACCTGCGCCCCACCCGCCGAGCTCGAGCGGTTGTTGCTGGAGCAGCGCCTGGACTGCGCCATCAGCTACTTTTCCGGCAACCAGGCGGCGTTCGATTACCTGCCGTTGTTCGAGGAACGCCAGCGACTCTACTGTGGCCAGGGGCACGAACTGTTCGAGCAGGCCCAGATCAGTCGCGAGCAATTGCTGGAGGCCGACCAGGTCTGTCATCCCTATCGCTTTCTCAAGCAGGGTGAACCCTTCCAGAGCCGCCACAGCCTGGCGGTGGCGGAGCAGATCGACAGCGCGCTGACGTTGATCCTGTCGGGACGCCATATCGGCTACCTGCCCTGCCACTGTGCCGCCCCCTGGGAAGCCCAGGGGTTGTTGCGGGCGCTGGACCCGACACTGGATTTCGAGGTGCCGTTTACCTTGGCACGGCACCGTGGGCAGGAGCCCAGTGAAGCGCAGCGGGCGCTCATGGAGGATCTGCGCAGCGTATTCGTTTGAACTGGGGCCGCTTTGCGGCCCATCGCGGGCAAGCCCGCTCCCACAGGAACCGCACACTCCTTGATAGCGGCACCACGCGTTTGCCACACTGAGGATCCGCCCGTGTCCAGAGGCCCTATCACCATGTATGCCCGCGCCTGCCTGATCCTGCTGCTGACCCTTGGCCTGAATGCCTGCGCCCTGTTCCAGGGGCGTGACCCGCTGAACATCAGCGTGATCGGCATCGATCCTTTGCCCGGCCAGGACCTGGAGCTGCGCATGGCAGTGAAGATCCGCGTGCAGAACCCCAACGAAACCCCGGTGGATTTCAATGGCATCGCCCTCAACCTGGAAGTCAACGACCAGCCCCTGGCCGCCGGCGTGAGCGACCAGCGCGGGCATATCGGCCGCTACGACGAAGCGGTGATCGTGGTGCCGGTGAGCATCACCGCCTTCGCCTTCCTGCGCCAGGCCTATGGCCTGAGCCGGGTGGAGTCGCTGCAGGGCCTGCCCTATGTCTTGCGCGGCAAACTGGCGGGCGGCCCGCTGGGGACCGTGCGCTTCACCGACAAAGGCAAACTCGACCTGCCCGCCGCCACCAGTGCCGGCTGGTAAACCTGTTGTTCAGGTAAACGAACGATCACTCGCCAGCGCGGGTGGAGCCGACAAAGCGTACGCCGGGGCGTGGACGCTCATCCACGCTGAGCTCGAACACATCTGGCCGTGCATAGTGGCCGACCACATCGAAGTCGTAACGTGCACGCACCAACTCGTCGGTGTCGACTTCGGCGCAGAGCAGCCCGCGCTCGCCCACCAGCGGCCCGGCGAGCACCTCGCCGAGCGGGCCGACAATCACGCTGCCGCCATTGATCAACGGCCGTTCGGCCGGCCAGTTGGCCACCTCCAGGCCCAGTACCGCTGGTGAGTCCTGCACCTGGCAGGCACTGATGACGAAACAGCGCCCTTCGGCGGCGACATGGCGCATGCTGACCTGCCACAACTCGCGCTCATCCACCGTCGGCGCGCACCACAGCTGCACGCCTTTGGCGTACATCGCAGTGCGCAGCAGCGGCATGTAGTTCTCCCAGCATACCGCCGCGCCAATGCGTCCGGCGCGGCCCTCCACCACCGGCAGCGTGGAGCCGTCGCCCTTGCCCCAGATCAGCCGCTCGGTGCCGGTGGGCATCAGTTTGCGATGCTTGGCCACCAGGCCACCTTTCGGCTCGAAGAAAAGCACGGTGCAGTACAGGGTATTGCCGCTGCGCTCGATCACCCCAAGCACAAGGCTCGAACCGGTACGTGCCGACAACCCGGCCAGCGCTTCGGTCTCGTCACCCGGCACATCGATAGCGTTGGCGAAATAGCGGGCGAAGGCTTCACGCCCTTCGGGCAGGCGATAACCGAGCTGGGTGCCGAACCCCTCGCCTTTCGGGTAGCCACCGAGCAACGCCTCAGGCATCACCAACAGGCTGGCACCGGCCTCGCGGATGGCCTGCTCGTAGCCGAGAATCTGCTCCAGGGTGGCAGCCTTGCCCGCAGGCAGCGAACCGATCTGCAGGGCGGCAACGATGGATCTTGGCATCTTGGGGACTCCTGTCAGAAGAAAGCCGAATGGTGGGCGCCGCCGTACCGGGAGTGTCCGCCTGACTCAGCGGTTGGCGCTGGCGGCGGCCATCATCTTGTTCACTTCACTGCGTACCAGCTGGTTGAATTCCACTGGCGACATGCCGTCAAGCTCGGCGCGCACCCATTCGGCCCACTTGCCCTTGCGCCGCGGTTTCTCCGCGATCAGCCGCGCCGCCTCGCCCTTGGCCTTGCCCAGGTTGTTCTGCCAATACTCGAACAAACGGGCCTTCTCTGCCTCGATCTGCGCCCGTTCCTGGAAGCTCATGTTGGCCAGATTGAAACTCATGGGGGTATTACCTGCCGCTGGAAAATGGGCGCTATCTTACACTGTAGCGACGCGCCATCGGTACGCCGCTGCAACTTTCCCGGCGCCGTGGCATCCACAGTTCAACGCCCAACCCTTCACGAGGATGTGTAAATGGCCAGGAAAACCGCCGCGCAAGCCGACAACGACCAGATCAAGGATCAGGTGTTCAGTGAGCTGCAGGCCTTGATCGAAGAGTCCGAGAAACTGCTCAGCGACAGTGCGTCACTGGTGGGAGAGGAAGCAGAAGGCCTGCGCGCGCAGCTCGGCCTGAAACTGCGCCAGGCTCGCGACGCCACCGGCCGGCTGGGCCGCAAGGCGCAGCCGGCGGTCGAGGCGACTCAGGAATACATCGGGGGCCACCCCTGGCAGACCGTGGCGATCTCGGCGGGCTTTGGCCTGGTGGTCGGGTTGCTGCTCGGCCGCCGGCAATAGCTCAGGCCGCTTGCGCCATCGGAATCCCGCTGTGGAAGCGCAGCTCCTGGTCGGGTGAGGTGATCAGCCCGGCCTCCGCCTCGCGCACTTGTTCCACCACCCGGGCGATATCCGCTTCGTCACCGTACTGGTGAGCCAGCTTCAGGTAGCCCTGGTAGTGCCGCGCCTCGCTCTTGAGCAGGCCGTGGTAGAAGGTGCCGAGTTCTTCGTCCAGGTGCGGCACCAGGGCGGCGAAGCGCTCGCAACTGCGCGCCTCGATGAAGGCCCCCACCACCAGGGTATCCACCAGCTTGACTGGCTCATGGGCGCGCACCAGCCGGCGCAGGCCCGAGGCATAGCGCCCGGCCGAGACCGGACGCAGCGGCACGCCACGGCGCTTCATCAGGCGCAGCACCTGCTCGTGGTGCACCAGTTCCTCGCGGGCCAGACGCGACATCATGTTGATCAGGTCGAGGTGGGTGTTGTACTTGGCGATCAGGCTCAGCGCGGTGCTGGCCGCCTTGAACTCGCAGTTCTTGTGATCGATCAGCAGGGTCTCCTGGTCGGCCAGCGCCGCCTCGATCCAGGCATCAGGGGTACGGCAACCGAGGAAGGCGTCGATTTCAGGAATCAGGGACATGGCACTCACAATCACACAGGACATCGGCAGGACCGGGGATTATACCGGCGGCCGTGCCGAGTGCCAGTGACTATGCTTGATACATATCAAGCGGCGGCGGGAGCGGCGCCGTCTATAGTCAGGCATTGGCCGCCATTCTGAAGGGAGTTAACGCCCATGCAAGCCGTACGCAGCATCCTTGTCGTCCTCGACCCCGAGCACGCCCACAGCCGTGCCCTGACCCGGGCCAAGCTGATCGCCGGGGTGACCGGTGCGCGCCTGCACCTGCTGATGTGCGACAAGAAGCAGGATCATGACGCACTGCTCAGCTTGCTCAGCAGCCAGTTGCATGATGACGGTTACGACAGTGTCACCCACGAGCAGCACTGGAAGGACAACCTGCACAAGTCGATCATCCATGTGCAGCAGGCCGAAGGCTGCGAATTGGTGATCAAGGAACATCGGCCAGACAATCCGCTGCGCAAGGCACTGCTCACTCCCAGCGACTGGAAACTGCTGCGCGAATGCCCGTGCGCGGTGCTGATGGTCAAGAGCGAGCGGCCATGGACAGGTGGCAAGATCCTGGCGGCCGTGGATGTCGGAAACCAGGATGAAGCCCATCGCCTGCTGCATGCCAGCATCATCGACCATGGCTATGACATCGCCAGCCTGGCCAAGGGCGAGCTGCATGTGATCAGTGCCCACCCCTCGCCCATGCTGTCGGCTGCGGATCCGGTCTACCAGCTCACCGAGACCATCGAGAAACGCTATCGCGAGGCATGCAGGGCGTTCCAGGCGGAGTTCGATATCACCGATGATCGCTTGCATATCGCCGAAGGGCCGGCGGATGTGCTGATTCCCTATACCGAGAAGAAGCTCGATGCCGTGGTGACCATTGTCGGTACTGTGGCCCGAACCGGGATTTCCGGCGCGTTGATCGGCAATACTGCGGAGGTGGTGCTGGACTCACTGGAAAGCGATGTGCTGGTGCTCAAGAGCGAAGAGGCCAAGGCGCATCTGGCTGAGTTGGCGCGGGGCTGAAAGACACGACGCGCCCCCTCTGTAGGAGGTCTGGCTTTGGAACGCAGAAAAGACAAAACCCCTACCTGCTCACGCAGATAGGGGTTTTGCGAAATGAATCTTGACGATGACCTACTCTCACATGGGGAAACCCCACACTACCATCGGCGATGCATCGTTTCACTG
>Ga0268257_1000375_pt1 | contig 57619 bp, 51 predicted proteins | sample AgamicAtPrz_FD_200249 | JGI IMG/M metagenome (GOLD analysis project Ga0268257, IMG submission 200249) | Agave microbial communities from Guanajuato, Mexico - At.P.rz (v2) (version 3) | ecosystem: Host-associated > Plants > Phyllosphere > Phylloplane/Leaf | place: Guanajuato, Mexico | collected... | reverse complement strand
GGCTGCAATAGCCGAACCTGTTCCATGACCTTGTGCTTGCTGCGCAACTGGAACAGCCAGTCATATAACCGCGGCTGCTTCTCGCGAATCAAGCGGGCCAGGGCAATGGTCGCCCGCACGTCGGAAAGCGCCTCGTGGGCATGGCCGTGGTCGATGCCATTGGCCTTGCTCAGCAGTTCCAGGCGCAGACTGGTGCGCCCATCCTGCTGTGGCCAGACGATCCCCTCAGGGCGCAGCGCATAGGCGGTGCGGACCACATCGATCAGGTCCCAACGGCTGTTGCCGCCCTGCCATTCCCGGGCGTAGGGGTCGAAGAAGTTGCGGTAGAGGCTGTAGCGGGTGACCTCATCGTCGAAACGCAAGGTGTTGTAGCCCGCAGCGCAGGTGCCGGGGCGAGCCAACTGATCGTGCACCCGGGTCATGAATTCGGCTTCGCACAGGCCCTGGTCGGCCAGTTGCCCGGGAGTAATGCCGGTCACCAGGCAGGCCGCGGGGTGCGGCAGGATATCGTCGGAGGGGCGGCAGTAGAGGCTGATTGGCGCCTCGATCTCGTTGAGGTCGAGGTCGGTGCGCACACCGGCCACCTGCAGCGGGCGGTCGCTGCGCGGATTGATGCCGGTGGTTTCGTAGTCGTGCCAGAAAATGCTGGAGCTCACGGGGTCTTCCTGTATCGAGGTCGACCAGAGTCTAACGGCACGTGGGAGGGCTGGGCCAGCCTCAGGCGGAGGCGTTCATGGGCCGGAAGCTGAAGAAATCGCGCAGGGAACGGACGAACTCATCGTATTCCTGCGGTGCCTGCAGCAGCATGAAGCCGGCATCGAAATGCCCCGGCGTCTCATCCTCGCGGCACCACAGGCAACTGGCCGTCAGGTTGATAAATTGCAGGCCACCGCCAGCGAGGGGCACCCGCAATTGCAGCTCGAAATCCGGCCCCACCAGCACCGGCAACTGGCTGATCAGCATCAGGCCGTCTTCCGAGGCGTTGCCCAGATAGCCGATCTGCTGGTCGGTGCAGCGGTTGAACACCTTGAGCACGCAAGGTAGTTGATGACGTTGTATGTGTCGCTCGATAAACATGATCGCAGTGAAATCCTGTACCTGGGCCAGGAAGACAAGGTACTGGCGATGATCGTGACAACTCTCTAACAGATTAGCCCAGTCCGACGGACGGACTACATGAAATCATCGACACATTAGGATTAACGCCAAGGTGTAGTGTTCACCGGCCTGGCCACCGTCGCCTCGCTGCCACGCAGGTGCCCGAGCTTTTCCAGCGTCTGCAGGCGGGCCTGGGCGCGGTAGGCGTACTCGTTGCGCGGGTACTGCTGGATCAGGTACTGGTAGGTCTGCGCCGCATCGACGAAAAGCTTTTGCCGCTCCAGGCACTGGCCACGCAGCAGCGACACCTCCGGGTGGATGAACGGACGGGCGCGGCTGGTGCGATCGACCTGCGACAGCTCCAGCATGACTTTCGCGCAATCGCCACGGTCGTAGGCGCGGTAGGCATTGTTCAAGTGGTGGTCCATGGACCAGCGGGTGCAGCCGACGACACTGGCCGCCATGGTCAAAACGATCAGGGTGCGCATGGGAATTCTCCTTTGATGGGCAGTGTATCGGCCTTTCACGACAAATCTTCACCGCCATTTGCAAGCATACCCGTGCCGTTCAAACGCAACCCTGCTTCGTGTGCGGGTAGTGCAACGGAACAATGACTACAGCGCAATTGAGGAGTAGCCTTTCGCTGCGCTTCACTATAGGAGTCTGTGCATGACCATCCGCCGTACCAAAATCGTCGCCACCCTTGGCCCCGCCAGCAATTCGCCGGAAGTGATCGAACAGCTGATCCTCGCCGGCCTGGACGTGGCACGCCTGAACTTCTCCCACGGCACCCCGGACGAGCACAAGGCCCGCGCCCGCCTGATCCGTGACATCGCCGCCAAGAACGGCCGCCATGTCGCGCTGCTGGGCGATCTGCAGGGTCCGAAGATCCGCATCGCCAAATTCGCCAACAAGCGCATCGAACTGAAAGTCGGTGACAAGTTCACCTTCTCCACCGCCCACCCGCTGACCGAAGGCAACCAGGATATCGTCGGCATCGACTACCCCGACCTGGTCAAGGACTGCGGCGTCGGTGACGAACTGCTGCTCGACGACGGCCGCGTGGTCATGCGCGTCGAAACCGCCACCGCCGATGCCCTGCACTGCGTGGTGATCATCGGTGGCCCGCTGTCCGACCACAAGGGCATCAACCGCAAAGGTGGCGGCCTGACCGCGCCTGCCCTGACCGAAAAAGACAAGGCCGACATCAAGCTGGCCGCGGAAATGGACCTGGACTACCTGGCCGTGTCGTTCCCGCGTGACGCCAGCGACATGGAATACGCGCGCAAGCTGCGTGACGAAGCCGGCGGCAGCGCCTGGCTGGTGGCCAAGATCGAACGCGCCGAAGCGGTCGCCGACGACGAGACCCTCGACCAGCTGATCCTCGCTTCCGACGCCGTCATGGTTGCCCGTGGCGACCTGGGCGTGGAAATCGGCGACGCCGAGCTGATCGCCATCCAGAAGAAGATCATCCAGCACGCCCGCCGCAACAACAAGGCGGTGATCGTGGCGACCCAGATGATGGAGTCGATGATCCAGAACCCGATGCCGACCCGCGCCGAAGTGTCCGACGTGGCCAACGCCGTGCTCGACAACACCGATGCGGTGATGCTGTCGGCCGAAAGCGCCGCCGGTGCCTACCCGATCGAAGCCGTACAGGCCATGGCCCGTATCTGCTCGGGCGCCGAGAAACACCCGACCAGCCAGAAGTCCAGCCACCGCCTGCACACCACCTTCGAGCGCTGCGACGAGTCCATCGCCCTGGCGGCGATGTACACCGCCAACCACTTCCCCGGCGTCAAGGCGATCATCGCCCTCACCGAAAGTGGCTACACCCCGCTGATCATGTCGCGCCTGCGCTCGCACGTGCCGATCTTCGCCCTGTCGCCGCACCGTGCCACCCAGGCCCGTGCCAACATGTTCCGTGGCGTCTACCCGATCGCCTTCGACCCGGCCTCGCTGCCGGCCGACAAGGTGAGCCAGGCGGCGGTCGACGAGTTGCTCAAGCGTGGCCTGGTCGAGCAAGGTGACTGGGTGATCCTGACCAAGGGCGACAGCTACCACACCATCGGTGGCACCAACGGCATGAAGATCCTGCATGTCGGTGATCCGCTGGTCGGCTGATCCTGCTCCCGCTGGGGCCGCTTTGCGGCCCTATCGCGACACAAGGCCGCTCCTACAACGACCGCGCAACTTCAGGCTTGCGAGGAACCTGTGGGAGCGGCCTTGTGTCGCGAAAGGAGGGCAAAGCCCTCCCTGCTCTCTCAAGCATGCTCACTGAACACATCAGCAAACACCTGCCCCCTGGGCACACCCGCTATAAATAGCCGCCGAGCAAACTGCTCCACCCGCCCCGTCGCCCCGCACACCAGTGCCATCGTCTGACGCGACGCCAAGCGCAACCCCGCCAACGCCTCCTCGAAATCCTCGCTCGCCACCAGTTCCACGCTCACCTGCTCCCCAGCCAGCGCCTGTAACGCCTCGGCCAGGTAATGCTCACGTGCCACATGCAGCACCTTGATCGGTCCCAGGTGCCCCTGTCGCAACGCCTCGCGCAGGATGCCCCACAACGGCGCCAGCCCGGTGCCCGCCGCCAGCAGCCAGAGCGGCCGCGCCTGCCAGTCCGGGTCGTAGTGCAACGCACCGCCCCTGAGCTCGCCGAGCCTCAGCACATCCCCCAGGCGAAGCTGCCTTGCCTGGTCGCAGAACGCACCGGGACGGCGGCAGTCCAGGTGAAACTCGAGGAAGTCGTCCTCGCCCGGCAGGCTCGCCAGCGAATAGGGCCGCGCAACGCCGCCGCTCCACAACACCAGGTGCTGCCCGGCCTGGTAGCGCAATGGCCGCTCCGGTCGCAGCCTCAGGCGCAGCACATCGGCGAACCAGTCCAGCCCGATCACCGTGGCCGGCAGGCCATCGTTTCGGGGGTCGAACAGCGCCACCCGCAGGTCACTGGTGACCGAGCACTGGCAGGCCAGGCGCCAGCCCTGCTCGCGCTTGTCCGCTGCCAGCGCCTCGGGTTTCGCGTCGACAGGCATACCGTCCAGGCAACGCACCAGGCAGGCGTGGCAGCTACCGGCGCGGCAGCTGTAGGGCACGGTGCAACCGGCGTCGTTGAGCGCATCGAGCAGGTTGCTGCCGGCCGGCACCGCCCAGCGGCGCTCGCCCACGCAAACTTCTGGCATGTCAGTTCATCTCCAAGTACAAGCGATTGGGGCCGCTCTGCGGCCCTTCGCGGGTAAACCCGCTCCCACAGGGGAATGCATGGCCCTGTGGGAGCGGGTTTACCCACGAAGGGCTGCAAGGCAGCCCCGGTCAACATTACGCTGATCTCATTGAACTGCATTGCAATGCTCACGTCATCAGCAAAAAGGATGCCCTTCCCCTGCCGACCTTGGTCCAGACCACCTGCAGGTGTTTCCAAAGGCGTGGCACGGTATACTGCCGCGCCTTTTTGTGCCGGCCCGACCAGCCGGCGCCTTGCCAGGCGTTCCTGACATACAGGTGTGCACTGTCGGAATGCCTTTTCGAATGTTCCCGTCTTTAAGAGGAGCGCGCTGCATGACCGTGATCAAGCAAGACGACCTGATTCAGAGCGTCGCCGACGCCCTGCAATTCATCTCGTACTACCACCCCGTCGACTTCATCCAGGCGATGCACGAAGCCTACCTGCGTGAAGAGTCGCCAGCCGCGCGTGACTCGATCGCCCAGATCCTGATCAACTCGCGCATGTGCGCCACCGGCCACCGCCCGATCTGCCAGGACACCGGTATCGTCACCGTGTTCATCCGCGTCGGCATGGACGTGCGCTGGGACGGCGCCACCCTGAGCGTCGACGACATGATCAACGAAGGTGTGCGCCGCGCCTACAACCTGCCCGAGAACGTCCTGCGCGCCTCGATCCTGGCCGACCCGGCCGGTGCCCGCAAGAACACCAAGGACAACACCCCGGCCGTCATCCACTACTCCATCGTCCCCGGCGACAAGGTCGAGGTCGATGTCGCGGCCAAGGGCGGCGGCTCGGAGAACAAGTCGAAGATGGCCATGCTCAACCCATCCGACTCGATCGTCGACTGGGTGCTGAAGACCGTCCCGACCATGGGCGCCGGCTGGTGCCCGCCTGGCATGCTCGGCATCGGCATCGGCGGCACCGCCGAGAAGGCCGCGGTCATGGCCAAGGAAGTGTTGATGGAATCCATCGACATCCATGAGCTGAAGGCCCGTGGCCCGCAGAATCGCCTCGAGGAAATCCGCCTGGAGCTGTTCGACAAGGTCAACCAGCTGGGCATCGGCGCCCAGGGCCTGGGCGGCCTGACCACCGTGCTCGACGTCAAGATCATGGACTACCCGACCCACGCCGCCTCGCTGCCGGTGTGCATGATCCCCAACTGCGCCGCCACCCGTCACGCTCACTTCGTGCTGGACGGTTCCGGCCCTGCCGAGCTGGAAGCGCCGTCGCTGGACGCCTACCCGGAAATCGTCTGGGAAGCCGGCCCGAGCGCCCGTCGCGTCAACCTCGACGACATCACCCCGGAAGAAGTCGCCAGCTGGAAGCCGGGCGAGACCATCCTGCTCAACGGCAAGATGCTCACCGGCCGCGACGCCGCGCACAAGCGCATGGTCGAGATGCTCAACCGTGGCGAAGAGCTGCCGGTTGACCTCAAGGGCCGCTTCATCTACTACGTCGGCCCGGTCGACCCGGTCGGTGACGAAGTGGTGGGCCCAGCCGGTCCGACCACCGCAACTCGCATGGACAAGTTCACCCGCCAGATCCTCGAGCAGACCGGCCTGCTGGGCATGATCGGCAAGTCCGAGCGCGGCCCGACCGCCATCGAGGCGATCAAGGACAACAAGGCCGTGTACCTGATGGCCGTCGGCGGCGCCGCCTACCTGGTAGCCCAGGCCATCCGCAAGTCGAAGGTCCTGGCCTTCGCCGAGCTGGGCATGGAAGCGATCTACGAGTTCGAAGTGAAGGACATGCCGGTCACCGTCGCGGTGGACAGCAAGGGCGAGTCGGTGCACATCACCGGCCCTGCACTGTGGCAAAGCAAGATCGCCGAGAGCCTGGCGGTGGAAGTGAAGTAAGCCTCCTGCTGTAGCAACGACGGCCCCATCGCGGGGCAAGCCCGCTCCCACGCTGACTTGTGGGGGCCGGGCTTGTCCCTCGATGGGGCCGTTGTCGTTTCACAGCCTCTAGTTTCAAGCAGGCAGCGCTTTGAGCCAGAACGACATGATCTTGGCCGATTGCGCCTGCTCGTCGAGGTCCCGCCAATGGTAGGCAGTACGCAACGACGGTTCATGCAGAAAGCCGCGGTTGCGCCAGAAACCTTGCAATGGCTTGTAGTCCGCCGGGCGTCGCGGATGCCCGGAAGGCCGCTCCACCGCACAGAACGCGCAGCAATCGAACTCGGCCAGCTTGTGTGCATAGGACTCGCGCTCGATGAAAAAGCGCACGCCGAGCCCCTGTCCACGGTAAGCCGGCAGCAGCACCGACTCGCCGAAGTAGTAGACCGACGCCGGATCGCGCCCCTGGGCGAGAAACGGTTGCTGCAGTTCGGGATCGACATCCACCAGCGGCAGGCCGGTGGCGGCGCCCACCACCTGGCTGCCGTCCAGTGCCAGCACCACCAGGCTGCGGCCGGACTCGGCGTAGCTGGACAGGTAATCGGCCTGGTGGCTCAGGGAGCTGTCCAGGAGATAGGGAAACTCGCGAAACAGCGTCAGGCGCAGGCGCGCGAGGTCATCGATGTAAGGCGCGATGGCGGCGCCATGGAGCAGACGTATTTCCATGCGGGGCGGTCGTCCTGTCGATGGGCATGACTGAGGTCCACCCTAGCATCCACCCTGCCCTGCGGCCTTTCCCCTGCGCGACAGGTATTTCTCCATGACCGCTACCAATGCTCGATCCCTGTAGGAGCGGCCTCGCGCCGCGAATGGGCCGCAACGCGGCCCCGGCGATCTTGCATGAATGCTGAAATCCTGGGGCCGCATTGCGGCCCATTCGCGGCACGAGGCCGCTCCTACAGTTCAGCGTGTCAGTCAGGAGATACGGGTGCCCAGCACTTTCAGGAACGCCGCCAGCCACGCCGGATGCGCAGGCCAGGCCGGCGCGGTAACCAAGTTGCCATCCACGTGGGCCTGGTCCACCGCGATATCGATGAACCGCCCGCCCGCCAGCCGCACCTCGGGCGCACAGGCGGGATAGGCGCTGCACTCGCGCCCTTCGAGCACGCCTGCCGCCGCCAGCAACTGGGCCCCATGGCACACCGCCGCGATAGGCTTGCCAGCCTGGTCGAAAGCCTTGACCAGTTCCAGCACCCTCTCGTTCAGGCGCAGGTATTCCGGGGCGCGGCCACCGGGAATCAGCAACGCGTCGTAGCTTTCGGCACGCACCTGGACGAAGTCGTAGTTCAGGGCGAAATTGTGCCCCGGCTTCTCGCTGTAGGTCTGCTCGCCCTCGAAATCGTGGATCGCCGTGCGCACCGTCTGCCCTGCAATCTTCTCCGGGCACACGGCATGGACGGTATGGCCGACCATGGCCAGGGCCTGGAACGGCACCATGACCTCGTAGTCCTCCACATAATCACCTACCAGCATGAGAATCTTCTTCGCCGTCATCGCATCCACTCCTTCGGTTGTCTGGGAACAATCCCTGCACGATAGTCCGCTTTGCCCAAAGGCGATATACGACGCTAGTTTCTGCGATCCAACAGGTTCGCCACCACCCGGTCGAGCCAGCCCCACAGGCGCTGCTGGACCCGCCGCCACAACGGCCGCGCATGCCAGCGCGCCAGGTCGATCTCCAGGCTCTGGGCGAAGTCGCGTTCGAAACTGGCGGCCACGGCAGTGGTCAGCGGCGGGTCGAGCGCCTCGACATTGGCCTCGAGGTTGAAGCGCAGGTTCCAGTGATCGAAGTTGCACGACCCCACGCTGACCCAGTCATCCACCAGCACCATCTTCAGGTGCAGGAAACACGGCTGGTACTCGAAGATCCGCACCCCGGCGCGCAGCAGTCGCGGGTAGTAGCGGTGCCCGGCATAGCGCACCGCCGGATGGTCGGTGCGCGGGCCGGTCAGCAGCAGGCGCACATCGATGCCCTTCTGCGCGGCGCGGCGCAGAGAGCGACGCACGCTGAAGGTCGGCAGGAAGTACGGCGTGGCCAGCCAGATACGGCGCTGCCCGCTGTTCAGGGCGCGGACCAGCGCATGCAGGATGTCTTTATGTTGGCGGGCGTCGGCGTAGGCCACCCGGCCCATGCCCTGGCCCTGGGCCGGCACCTGGGGCAGGCGCGGCAGGCCGAAGCCCTCGGGCGGACGCCAGGCGGTGCGGCGCTGGTTGGCGTGCCACTGGCGGTCGAACAACAGCTGCCAGTCGGTAACGATCGGCCCTTGCATGCGCACCATCACCTCGTGCCATTCGCTGGCCTCCTCGCCCGGCGTCCAGAATTCATCGGTGACCCCGGTGCCGCCGACCACCGCCAGCCGCTCATCCACCAGCAGCAGCTTGCGATGATCGCGATAGAGGTTGCGCAAGCCCCGGCGCCAGCGCAGGCGGTTGTACCAGCGCAGGTAGACACCCGCCGCCAGCAGGCGCTCGCGCTGGGCCGTGGGGAAGGCCAGCGAGCCGTAGTCGTCGAACAAGCAGCGCACCCGCACGCCGCGTCGCGCCGCCTGCTCCAAGGCCTCGACCACCGCCTCGGCGCAAGCGCCGCCCTCGACCAGATACAGCTCCAGGTCAACCTGGAACTCGGCGCGCACGATCGCCAGCAGCATGCGCGGAAAGAACTCGGGGCCGTCGATCAGCAGTTCGAACTGGTTGCCATCCCGCCAGGGGAAGACCGGCCCCGGCATGTCAGCGGGCGGTGAAGATCAGCACCGCGCTCACCGGCACCGAGGGGTTGATTGACTTGAGCCCGGCCAGCTTGCGCAGGTTTTCCAGGCCCGGCAGCAGGCCGAAGTCCGAGGCGCGCAGGATCAGCGGCTCGAGGGTCACCACCTGGAAACGTCGCTCGTCCAGGCGCGTGGCCAGCAGCAGGGTGTTGTAGCTGCGGGTCTGGCCATGCAGGGTGACGCTGACCGGCAGGCGCAGCTCCAGCTGTGCGCCATTGGCCAGGTCGTTGATCGGACGCAGGTCGATCTGCGCCTGCACTGTGGCCTCGGGGAACTGCTCGAAGGCGAACAGGTTGTCGCGCATGCGTTCGTCGCGCAGCGGGATACCGCTGCTGATCGAGTCCATCTCGATGCTCACTTCGGCCGCACCCTTGCGGTCGACCTTGCCGTGCAGCACCAGGAAACGGTTGACCTCGGCGATATTGCCGTTCTTGCCGGTGACGAAGGACAGGCGCGAGGACTCGCCGTCCAGGTGCCAGTTGGCGTGAGCGGGCAGGCACAGGGCGAGCAGGAGGGCGGGCAGCAGGCGGGACGGCTTGAACATGTGAAATCCTTTGAATCAAGGCCGTCAACCTTACCCGCACGGTTTCACGGCAGCAAGCGGCAGCCCTCGCGCACGCCCTGCCACGCCGCTTGATTGCGCCGGCCCAGGCCCTCGGCGGTCACCTTGCGAAGGGCGGCGTCCTCTTCGAGCAGGCTGAGTGGCAGGTACTGTTTCACGTAGGCTCGGCAGTACGCCTGGTCGAAACCCATGACGAAGCGGCATGAGCAATACTCTTTGGCCGAATACGCCGAGAGGATGCCGGGGAAGTCCATCAGCGCCTGACGTTCGTACCAGGCCCAGCCCAGCAGCGCGAGCAGCAGCACCAGCAAGGGCTTCTTCATGCGCCCTCCCCGGCCAAGGCCGCCAGCACACGCTTGAGCAGTTCGTTGTGGCTGAAGCTGGCGGCGCGATCATCGGCGTAGCGCACGATCACCAGCTTCTGCGTCGGCAGTACATACAGTGCCTGGCCCCAATGGCCCAGGGCGGCGAAGGTGTCGGCCGGCACATCCGGCCACGGCGCAGGGTTGCCAGGCAACGGCTGGTTCAGCCACCAGTGGCCGCCCGGATTGGCCTCGCCGGGGCTGGGCTCGGCCAGGGTGAACAGGGTTCGATTGAATGCCACCCAGTCCGCCGGCAATAAACGACGCTCGCCCCAGCGCCCGTCGCGCTGCATCAACAGGCCGATGCGCGCCAGGTCACGGGCGCTCAGATAAAGGTAGGAAGAGCCGACGAAGGTACCGGTGCCATCGCGCTCCCAAACGGCACTGGTGATGCCCAGTGGCGTGAACAGGGACTGCCAGGGGAAATCGGCGTAGCGGCCAGGTTCGAGCATGCCGCGCAAGGTGGCGGCCAGCAGGTTGGAGTCACCGCTGGAATAGAGGAAGCGCTTGCCTGGCGGGCTGTCGGCGGGCATCGCTGCGGTGTAGCCCGCCATGTCGCCACGGCCTCGGGTGTAGAGCATGGCCACGACCGACGACTTCAGCGGCGCATACTCGTAGTCCTCCTGCCAGGCCAAGCCGCTGGCCCAGTGCAGCAGGTCGGCCAGGCGCAGCCCGGGGTGCGCCTGCAGGTCCGGATAGTAGCGGGCTGCAGAGTCATCGAGGTGGAAACGACCTTCGCCATAGGCCACGCCCATCAGTGTGGCCAGCACGCTCTTGCTCACCGACCAGGTCAGGTGCGGGGTGTCGGCGCTGGTCGGCGCCGCGTAACGCTCGTGGAGGATGCGGCCATCGCGGATGATCAGCAGTGCGTCGGTACGAATGCCGCCACGTTCAGCATCGCGAGGTGCGAAGGCGTAGGTGTCGACAGCCTGCCAGTCAAAGTGGGTATCGTCGACCGGCCACTGTACCGTGGGCCAGTCTTCGGCCCAGGCAGGGCCAACAGTCATGGCCAGGGCAAGCAACAGTGCCTTCATGGGGAGCGCCTGCAGGGGGCTGCTGTGCAGACCATCGCGGCTGAAGCCGCTCCTACAGGATCTGCGCGGTGCCTGTAGGAGCGGCTTCAGCCGCGATGGGCCGCACAGCGGCCCCGGTTCAAAGGATCCCGCAGTTTTTCAGCCTTTCATGACAATCCAGCGGCAGTCCAAGCCTTGGCCAGGCGTTTATCGCGGGCGGCGGCAGCCAACGCCAGCACGCCCTGATCGCGCTGCCACAGCTGCGCCCAGTGCCCCGGACCGGCCGCCAAGGCCTTGTCGATTTCGCCACGCAGGCTCTGGAACTGGGCGAACAACCCGCCCAGCAATAGATGACAGGCAACGCTGTCGGGACATTGCCGACTGCCCTCGGCGCAGCCGGCCAACAAGCCGACCAGACGCAGGCGCATATCCTGCGGCCACGCACATTCCTGCGCGACGCCATGCAGCCAGCCCAACAGGGCGGCGAGCACATACAAGTCCTCGAGGGATCGGAAGGGTTTGACGTAGGCATCCCAACCATCGCCGGCCAGCAATTCACACGCCGCGTCCTTGAGCAATAACCGGCCGTGCCCGACTTCAGGCATCAACGGCAGCGTCGGCAAAGCTTCAAGGGTGACACCGGGCTCGCCCGGATAGACCACCGCCAGTTGCAGCCTCGGCGCCTCGCCTTGCCCCTCGTTGCGCGCCGCCACCAGTAGCCATTCGGCTTCCAGGCCCGCCGTGACGAAATCCTTGCTGCCGCTCAGGCGCAGCCCATCGAGCCGCGTATGCATGTCGGCCGGACGCACGCTGCGCCGCTCGGTGGCGCATAGCGCACCCAAGCTGGCCGGCGCGCTGGGCCACAGCACTCGCAGCGCGGCCTGGTAGCCGAGCAGGAAGGCCAGCCCCGGGGTGGCCATCGCCCGCCCACCGAGCACCGCCAGTTCGAACGGGGCGACCGCGCCGAGGCGTTCGAGCACGGTCGCGTAGGTTTCGCCCAACGTCGTCGCCAAAGGCAGGCGCAGGGGGTCATTGAGTCGTTGCAACCAGGCCATCGGGCGCTCCTTGTGGGCTGGCGAAGGGGGTGTCACGCAAGCATCACCAAAGATTCACAGGGGTGACACCGGGCGTACCTAGGCTGACTTTGCACAACAAAGCCGACCGGCCGCAACCCTTTGGCTGGCTTATGGAGACTCGCAATGACTCGGATCGCTCGCTCTGGCGACAACAGCACTGAACGCCGTCTGCAAGCCGAACGCCTGGTCGGCGCCGCGGCCCTGCAGGAAGCACAGGCCCTGCGTTTCAAGGTGTTCAGCGCCGAATTCAAGGCCAAGCTCAAGGGCGCCGAACACGGCCTGGACATAGACGACTACGACATCCACTGCCGCCACATCGGCGTGCGCGACCTGGCCACCGGCCAGCTGGTAGCCACCACCCGCCTGCTCGACCACCAGGCCGCCAGCAGCCTGGGCCGCTTCTACAGTGAAGAAGAATTCCGCCTGCACGGCCTGTTGCAGCTGCAGGGCCCGATCCTCGAACTGGGCCGCACCTGCGTCGACCCGGCCTACCGCAACGGCGGCACCATCGCCGTGCTCTGGAGCGAGCTGGCCGAAGTGCTCAACGAAGGCCGCTACAGCTACCTGATGGGTTGCGCCAGCATCCCCATGCAGGACGGCGGCGTGCAGGCCCACGCGATCATGCAGCGTCTGCGCGAACGCTACCTGTGCACCGAGCACCTGCGCGCCGAACCGAAGAACCCGCTGCCCAGCCTGCCACTGCCGAACAACGTCATCGCCGAGATGCCACCGCTGCTCAAGGCCTACATGCGCCTGGGCGCGAAGATCTGCGGCGAGCCTTGCTGGGACGAGGACTTCCAGGTCGCCGACGTGTTCATCCTGCTCAAGCGCGACGACCTCTGCCCGCGCTATGCCCGTCACTTCAAGGCGGCGGTCTGATGCCGCGCCTGCGGGCCAGTGCCCGCCTGCTGCGACTGTTCCTGGTGCTGGCGCTGGGGTTGGCAATGGCCAGCATCATCGCCCTTGGCGAACGCCTGGGCCTGAAGGCCTCGATCGAACGCCGCCAGCGCTGGACACGCCTGTTCATGGGCCGCCTGGTTGCAGCCCTGCCCTTCGAGGTAAAGGTCAGCGGTGAACTGCCACAACGGCCAATGCTGTGGGTCTGCAACCATGTATCGTGGACCGATATCCCGCTGCTCGGCATGCTCACACCGCTGTCGTTCCTGTCCAAGGCCGAGGTGCGGCACTGGCCGGTGGCCGGCTGGCTGGCCGAGAAGGCCGGGACCCTGTTCATCCGCCGTGGCGGTGGCGATGCCCAGCGCCTGCGCCAGCGGATCAGCGATCAACTGGGCGAGCAACGTCCCCTGCTGATCTTCCCGGAGGGCACCACCACCGACGGGCGCACCCTGCGCACTTTCCATGGCCGCCTGCTGGCCGGGGCCATCGACCAGGGTACGCCGCTGCAGCCGGTGGCGATCCAGTATCTGCGCGCAGGGCAACCCGATCCGATTGCGCCGTTCATAGGCGAGGACGACCTGATATCCCATCTGATGCGGCTGTTCGGGCAAGACCGAGGTGAAGTGGTGATCCAGCTGCTGCCTCCGATCGGCAGTGAAGGCCAGGAGCGCGCGGCGCTGGCGTTTCAGGCGCAGCAGGCGGTGCGCCAGGCATTGTTCGGCATAGAAGAAGTCGAGCCGCGTCGTCAGGCCAAGGCGGCCTGAACCATTGACATCACCTGGGCCGGCCGCTTCGCGGGTAAACCCGCTCCCACAGGGGCACCGCCAACTTCAGGTAGTGCGCTGTACCTGTGGGAGCGGGTTTGCCCGCGAAGGGGCCAGCACAGGCTAGCGAGAATCAGCTGCCCGCCACCCTTCGCGCTGCTGCAAATGCCTGCAACTGCGGATAGAACTCGCGGAAGTCCGCCAGCAGTAGCTCGTACAGGCGCTCCAGCTCCTCCATCACCCCATCCATCCCCTCGGGCCGCGACAAGCGCCGGGCAATCCCGCCAAACACCTGCTCCAGGGTGGCGAAGTCGCCATAGGCGCCCAGCCAGTCATCCGCCGCCATGTACGGCGCGATCCGCGCCAGCCGTCCCGGCAGTTGCGGCTCGGCCAGCAGCACCTTGTAGAAGTCGCTGGTGAACTGCGCCAGCGGCTGCGCTGCGTACTCCCCCCAGTGCCTGGCCAGGCAATGATCGAAGAACACATCCAGCACGATCCCGGCAAAACGCCGCCGCTCGCGCGGGAAACGCGCCAGCGCCGCCAGCACCAGCGGGTGGCTGTCGGTGTAGCTGTCGATATGCCGGTGCAACCGGATCGAAGCCTCCAGCGCCGGCGGAAAACGTCCTTCCAGCGTGCCTTTGACGAAGTCGCCATACAGGCTGCCAAGCAGTTGTTGAGGCGCGGGGCCGCCCAAGTGAAGGTGTGCGAGGTAGTTCATGGTGCCAGTCTAGCACCGCCCACCCCCATATCGTCATGAACCGATATAGCCAATGACGCTTGCCTCAGAACCCTTTCATATTTGTATATCGCGATACAGCGATTTATATTTCGCCCCATCGCGATATACCGCTGCACACCACGAGCCAACCATGCCCCTCGATCTCGACGAAATCATAAAAGCCCTGGCCCACCCGGTCCGGCGAGACATCCTCAACTGGCTGAAAGATCCGGCCGCGCAGTTTCCCGAGCAGCACCACAGCACCGAGCACGGTGTGTGTGCCGGGCAGATCGACCAACGCTGCGGCCTGTCGCAGTCGACCGTCTCCGCCCACCTGGCCACCCTGCAACGCGCCGGCCTGATCAGCAGCCAGAAGATCGGCCAGTGGCATTTCTTCAAACGCAACGAGGCGACCATCAAGGCGTTCCTCGAGCAAATGAGCCAAGAGCTCTGATCCAAGCGAGGCTTTGCACATGACTACGCTGTTCGATCCGATCACCCTGGGCGACCTGGAACTGCCCAACCGCATCATCATGGCCCCGCTGACCCGCTGCCGCGCAGACGAAGGCCGCGTGCCCAACGCGCTGATGGCCGAGTACTACGTGCAACGCGCCAGCGCCGGCCTGATCCTCAGCGAGGCGACCTCGGTCACGCCAATGGGCGTCGGCTATCCGGACACCCCCGGGATCTGGAACGACCAGCAGGTGCGTGGCTGGCACAACGTGACCAAGGCCATCCATGGCGCCGGCGGGCGGATCTTCCTGCAGTTGTGGCATGTCGGACGCATCTCCCACCCGTCGTACCTGAACGGCGAGCTGCCGGTGGCCCCCAGCGCGATCCAGCCCAAGGGCCATGTCAGCCTGGTGCGCCCCCTGAGCGACTATCCGACTCCACGGGCCCTGGAAACCGAAGAGATCGCCGACATCGTCGAGGCCTACCGCAGCGGCGCCGAGAACGCCAAGGCCGCCGGCTACGACGGTGTGGAGATCCACGGTGCCAACGGCTACCTGCTCGACCAGTTCCTGCAGAGCAGCACCAACCGGCGCAGCGACCGCTATGGCGGCTCGCTGGAGAACCGCGCGCGGTTGCTGCTGGAAGTCACCGACGCCGCCATCGAGGTGTGGGGCCCCGGCCGCGTGGGCGTGCACCTGGCGCCACGGGCCGATGCCCACGACATGGGCGATGCCGACCGTGCCGAGACCTTCACCTACGTGGCCCGCGAGCTGGGCAAACGTGGCATCGCCTTCATCTGCTCGCGGGAGAAGGAAGCCGACGACAGCATCGGTCCGCTGATCAAGGCGGCGTTCGGCGGCCCCTACATTGTCAACGAGCGCTTCGACAAGGCCAGCGCCAATGCGGCCCTGGCCAGCGGCAAGGCCGATGCGGTGGCTTTCGGCATTGCGTTCATCGCCAACCCCGACCTGCCCGCACGCCTGGCAGCCGATGCGCCGCTCAATGCGCCGCGTCCGGAGACGTTCTATGCCAAAGGGCCGGTGGGGTATATCGATTACCCTCGCCTGTAGGCGATTGCGAGCGATCAGAAGTTGTAACGCAAGCCCAGGTTGAAGCCGTATGGCTGCTCGATGTGCTCGCCATTGCTGTACTGGAATTCACCGTGCAGCTGCAGCACATCGCTCACCTGCGCCACCACGCCCACCGCCACCTCGCCCCGGGTGCCGGACAGGTCGTTGGTGAAGCGGTTGTCGTTGACCTTGACGCGGTTGTCGTTGATGAACTCATGGGCGGCCGCGACCTTCAGATAGGGCTGCAGCAGGGTCCCACTGTCCAGCGCCAGGTTGCGCCCGACCTGGGCCCCTACCTTGCCCAACACCGAATTGGCAGCGTTGCTCTCGGCGCGCAGGCCGTTGTCCAGGGTGTAGCTGTCGCCATCGACCCACAACGTCGACAGCTGGGTGAATGGCTCGACATACCAGCCATCGTCCAGCTTGAAGTGCCGGCCGACTTCCACCGAGCCCCCCAAGCCATCGTTGTGATACTCGCCCTTGGTCTTGCGACCATCGCTCATCACCACATCGTTGCGGTTACGGAAGCGGTTGTACTTGAGAACAGCATCGATGTAGTAACCACTGTCGGCCATCCAGGTGCTGTAGGCGCCGACATAGTAGCTCTTGATCTTGCCGGATGAGCCGAGGCTGTAGTCCAGGTCCGACTCGCTGTAGCCGCCCATCACCCCGAGCAACCAACGGCCATCGTAGCCCGGCAGCGCACCGTCGGCACCGAAGCTGACGCCATTCTGGTCCTGCTGGTAGGCCGCGGCAGACCCGGCGGACAGGTTGTAGCGGTTGCCATAGCCGCGCATCCACAAGCCCTGGCCCTGCCCCAGGCGCAGCTCGCCCATGCGGCTGCGCAACGACGACAGTTCGCCGTACCACACCGTCGGCGCGGCGCTGAACATGCCCAGCACCGCACGGGCGCTCGGGGTCAGCACATTGCCGGGCTTCTGCTTCAGGTACCAGTTATCCTCGCCGTCGCCTTTTTCCAAGGTGTAGAGGAAGGTTCCGAAATCGATATCGTGCAACAGGCCAAAAGTAGCATCACCGCCACCGGTCTCGACGATACGATGCGGCGCCTGCCCTTCCACCGGGTCGACACCGGTGCTGGCGATGCTCAGTTGATGATTGCCCTCTGCCGTGCCCGTGATCTTCAGCAGGTCGCCGGTGCCGCTGGCCAGGTCGATGCCCATCACGAACACGCCCGAACCCACGAGGCTGTCGAGTGTCAGCGTCTTGAAACCGGGCGTGGTGTCCCGGTCGGTGAAATCGACGGTGCCGTCGTCCAGCGAGAGGCCTCCCACCTGGGCATCCTGGGTCAGGGTCCAGCGGCCGCCGCTCTGCAGGGCCAGGCTCTGGACATTGACCAGGTTGCCCCTGAGCGAGGCATTGTTGCGCAGGACCAGGTTGGCGCTGCTGGTGTCATCGACTACCACGTCACCGGACAACTGGCTGTTATCGGCGGTGAAATCGGCGGTCATGCCGCCGGTGACCTCGAGGATCGTGCCGTTGCCGCCGATCAGCTGGCTGCCGTTGTTTACCTCGATAGTTGCCGTGCCGGTGGTCCCGTCAGTGGCCGCCCGTACCAGTATTGCGCTTGCGGTTTCGCTCATGACCGTGGAGCCATCCAGCCTCACCTGCGAGCCGCCACCTCCGTCGGCGGCCAGGTCCTGGGTGACATTCAGGCCATTGGTCTTGCCGCGGATGACAGTACCGCCGGAGGCGATCAGGGTTGAGCCATTGAGGTAGGCGCCCATTTGCCGGGTGCCGGTCAGCGTGCCGCCGATGAGTTCAAGCACACTGCCGTGGCTGAGTGCCGCCCCGCTGCCACCACTGATGGTACTGCCCTTCGCGACAATGGTTGAGGTTTCGATCGCACTGACCCCATAGCCAGACGCTCCCGCTGTGACCGTCGCCCCGTCGAGTGATGCGTGGGTGCCTTCGGTCATTGCAACACCGGTCTCCCCACCGGAGGCGGTTACCCGTCCACCGGTCACCGTGACAGTCGAACCGCTCTCAGCGAGGATCTTCAGGGTACTGCCGCCGGCCGTGACCTCCAGGTTCGCCCCATTGATCAGGCGGTAATCCTCGGCGACCGGTGTGCTGACCGTTTCATCCTGGCCATCAAGTACCTTGGCCTCGGCCAGCCCCGTCCCGGCCACGGCACTGACCAGCCCCACCGCAACACTCAAGGGCATCGCTGAAATCATCGATTTCACATTGCTCTCCCGTTTGACATCGTTAACCGAGCGGTGGGCAGTCGATTGACCTCGGCACCGCCAAAAAGAGTGCGCAGTGTCGGCAAGAAGCCACGGAACCTCTGTAGGATTTTTCTTCAATTGGGCGGAATGCGCCGTATTTTCCTAGTCGGGTTGGAAGCTCGAGGCGGGTGAAAACTGCCTGGTTTCGGGCTTGCTTGGGTCCACAAGGATGGAATAGTTGGCGAATACGGTTTTCCTGCGGTCGGCCTCGGCCCAAGCCTTGTCGGCGAGGATCAGGAAGTACCGACCGTCCTGGTAGACCTCGACGGTTGCCCTCCTTAGCTCACCACCTTCAGCCTGCCAATGGATGTCGACCTTGTCCTTGGCCTTGACGCCGTCGTAGCGCAGGGAGAACTTGGGCACATCACCGCCGAACGACATGTACTGCGGCGCCTGCAGATCGTCGCGAGCTTGCGCCAACACGTTGAGTGCGAGTACATCGGAGGACTCTTCGTCTCCACCTCCTGCCGGCTTGACCAGGTAACTGACCGACACAGTCCTGCCGATGAAAGCCATCAGCACACCAATGGGCACATCGAAAACCAGATCGCCTGGTGTTTCGACCCTCTTCCAGGGTGACTGATAGGTGAAGTCCTCCGTGGGTTCGAGGTTCCACTTATGCGCCCATCTGGCGACGCGCGCCCAAACGCCGCTCTCTTCCTCTTCACCCACCCAGCGAACGGCAACCTCTTCGTTCTCCTTCATTCCGGGGTACCGGGCTACGGTGACCTTCACATGGGTTGCGTCGATAAAGTCCCGGTGAAAATCCAGCTGGTCCTTGTCGTCACCGAATGCCTTCTCGACTTCCGGTCGGCGCAATACATTGGGCACCCGCCAGCTCCGCGAAGGTGAAGGCGAGACTGCACCGCCCCTGGAGGTCAAGGTGTAGGACAATTCGAGCGACCCACCCCGCAGTGCTTCTACCTTGTCCTTGCCGACAATATGGTCGAACGGTCCGCCGTCCATTACCTCCAGCAACCATTGATCATTGTCAGGCTTGTCCTCGGCATCTAACCCATGCCACTCCAGCAGGAGCTGATCGCCGACTTCTATGTGCTTGCCAGGCTGGATGCGTAATGTCGCCTCCTCAGCTGGCAACGCCTCGGGGTCAAGCCACTGATCGGGGGCCTCGACGATCTCGGGAGCCTCAAGTACGAAAGTGCCGGTCACCTTGACCGTATAGGTGTCGGACGTGCGCCAGGGCGCACCGCTGATGCGATAGAGCACCGTGGCGCTCCCCTGCAGCACCTGTGCCGCGTGACTGTTGTCCAGCTCGAACTCTAGATCGGCGACAAGATCTCCCGCCTCCAGCGTTTCGATTCGATCAAACACCGGAGTCAGTGAGGTGTCATTGGCGGTGAGGCCAACCCAGATCAGCTCCAGCGTCTTGCCAATCCAGGCGGGGTCAGGCGTGATGATGACCTTGACGGGCTCATCGCCCAGCGCATTGAAATCGAGCTCATCGCGGTCATTGACGCCCTCCACCCTGGGCGCAGGCAGCGTATGGGTCAGGCGCAAGGTCAGTGAATCATGGGCAAGGGAGACTACGGACTCATTGCCTGTCAGGTCTTGCACCTGGTAGGTGAAGCTGATCGGTATCCTGTCGAACAAGGCCTGCAAGTTCGTCAACGATAAAGTGACCTCGGTGGGGTGAGTCTCGCTCTCGACCTTGTATGGGCCTTCGGACACCGACTCGACACCGTCGGTCATGGTAACGGTGATCTGATCACCCAACTGCCGCCCGTCGTAACCACTGACGCTTATCGTGAGCTTGCCGCCGACGAAATCGGACTCAAGGATGTGCCCTCGCGCCTCCACGTCGGCTGGGAACACCACCCTGCCCAGAGCCCCCTCCGAGCCGCCGGGTGCCTGCCTGTCGATGCGAACGCTAACCTCTTTGGCCGGCTCCCAATCACCACTTCCAGGCATCCGAGCCCCATAGCCAAGCGTGAAGCGCTTGTCCTCCCCTTCAGCAACGCTATCCCAGTAGCAGGAAGGGATGGCGAGCATGAAGTCGGGGCCAGGCTTGCCAGGAGGATTAGCCTCCTCTTTGGTTACCTCATGAAAGGCCCCCGTTACGCTATCAAGGATCTCGCCATCCCATATCAGCGCGATGACGATGCCCTCAATAAGTTGATCCCACCACGGCACACTCACCTCGAGTGGCTCGCCCTGCCTTTCAATTGGCAGGAGTTCGGCGTTTCCCTTACCGTCGTCCCGCAAGTCGACAATCAGGTCCGGGAGTGCGAGCGTCCCGGTGACGTCAATGGAACCTGCCATGCGCTCACCCTCCACGGATCGTGGTTCTCTCGGCTTGTCGATGTGGTAATGCTCTGCCGATTCAGCGTCGCTTCTGGGCCCCGGAACGCAGCTCAGGGAACGGGCAGGAATCTTCGCTTGGCTTTCTGATCGCTACAAAGACTCGACCATGGCCGGATCTTTTGGTCCCAATCTTGTTGTCCGCCGTATATTCGACCGTCGCCGTGCCCAGGCAGACCTTGTAGGCCCATTCCTCATCAATCGTGCCAGTGATTTCCTTGGCGCCCGCATCATCTTCACTGAGCTCACGCGTCAGGAGATCCTCTGTGGCCTCGTCGATCGGAGCGCCAGGAGTGCCCACCCTCCCGTCATCCGCCTTGAGGTGAATCTGGATCGTGTGCCCCTGAGCGGCTCCGTCATACAGCGCGATGCGATACGGCACGCCATTCTTCGCCTGGGTTCGGTCGATCGCGCCTTGACTGTTGAGGCGAGTGAATTCGAGCACATCCAGATCCCCGCCACCGCCCGGCAGGTCTCCGGGGCGGGTGACCTTGACATTTTTAAAGCTCGGGAACGCCGGGTTGTCTTCGGTGCCGGGATCTGCATCAAAATCACGGGTGACGGTATAGGTCGTTGGCACCTGGCCACTGGGCAAGTCATCCAGCCAGTCGGGGTCCAGATCGCGCACTACGTTACTATCGTCTGCGGCTTCGGCTGCGGTCACAGGGCCGAGGGCGTAGACATTCTTAAAGTCGTTAGTATCTGGATCAACCGCGTCCCCGAAGACAAACCCCAGCCGGTCACCTTCCAGCAACAGACGGTTGCCATCCGAATCGTCCCAAGGAATGCTCAAGCTGGCCCCCCCATCCACTACGAAATCCTCTGGCGCGACTTCATCCACCTTGCCCGAGATCTTGCCCGTCAGAACCGCTTGCTTCAGTTTGCCGTGCCCGGGAATCTCCGGATCAGGGTCAGGCCCGCCAGGCAGTCGCAGGTCGACATTGACCACGTTCGGTGTTGCTGTTTCGGCAATCTTGGCGCCCGCGCGCCACAGTTGATAGCCGATGTTGACCGGACCGCTCTGCGGGCCACTGCTGGTAAGCGCATACAACAACGTGATATCCATCAGATCGCCTGACGGTGGAGGAAACGGCACCGGGTGTTCGTTGGACGGTTGTCCGTTCCACAGCACGACGATCTTGTCGTTGGCGTGAAGGCCTGTAATCTCGGGTATCTTGACTATGACCCCTGCTCGGGCATGTTTGTCGAGCAGCAACTGAGGCGTAGTCTCTTCATCGCCGAACTTCGGCACTTTCAATTTATCAAGCGCGACCGGGACATCCTTCAATAAGAGCTTCAAGGTATTGTGCGGCACGGATTCAACTGAAATATTCCCGGCCCGGTCGGTCACAACATATGAGAAGGTGATGGCCACTTCATCTGCCAACGTAGCAAATGCAGCCAATGGCAACTGCACGTCTGTTGCATCACCACTGCTGATGACCTTGGCTGGCTGGGGCGGGCTGGTGTTGGTGCCGTCAGTGATGGTCACCGCAATCGCATCATACTGCCGCTGCTCCGTATAGCCCTGAACGGTTGCCTCCAGCACGCCAGCAGTAAAGTCCGACAGCAGAATGTATCCCTTGTCCTCGATGGCATCAGAGAACGTTATCTTCGCCAGGGTACCCGCGCTTCCCCCCGGGGCGTGCTTGTCGATACGCACGGGCCGATCAGGGCCGTCGACCCAGTCATCGGAGCCGAGTTGCCTGACTGAATACCCCAGCAGGACCGTTTTCTCCGTTCCCGAGGGAATGGCATTCAGGTACTTGACGGGTACCGAGAGCTTGAACTTGAACTTATCATCATCAACCTCCGCCTGAAGCACCTCATGCCAGGCGATGTCCTCCTCATCATCCTCCAGCAACCGCCCCCCATCCAACGTCAGGGCGATAGTCTGACCCGCCACGGCGTTTTCCCAGATAAGGACTTCTACTGCCAGGTTCTTGCTCTGTTCTGCAACAGGCAGAACTACGCCGTGCGTTCCGGGGGCGGCATCGGGATCTTCCGTGATCAGGCTGGCCACTTCCAGCGGATTGTAGGTGGCCGCCAGGAACACACCGCGTGGATAGATAGCTATAGAGCGTTTTCCCGTTGTCTTTGATGACTTGCGAAGTTGTTCACTGTCTTGAGCGGATACAGGCTTGTTCATAGCACTCTCCCGAACCAATACTACTCATTAAATAGAAGGCCGCGCCCCATAAAACATGGCCATTAGATAAGTACTGCTTGCCGGTCTACTGCATCATCCTTCACGCTTGCCCTTTACTGGCAGCACTGTCGACTTGATGCAATAGATTTAACAAACCTGAACGCATTCAACACCTGGCAAAAATACTAGGTGGCAGACTGCGCGTGCTTTTAATTGAGATGAGGTGCGTATGGGAGGGATGCTCGATTCGCTTCAGGTTTGAACCCTGCACTCAAACATGTCGTGGCTGTGGCGAGTCGCGTGCAGGGCGCGCCCCCATATTTTGTAGGAGCGGGTGGTGCCTACAATGCTACTTCCTGTGAGAAAGCGTTGTCCGGGAGACTGGGTAAATTGCAGGCCCCCTCATATCAAGTAGTGACGTGCCGACACGAAACAACTGCCCGGCTCACGGCCGGGCGTTGATCTGCTGCTGCAGGTTCTGGATCTGGCTTTGCAGGGTACTGATGTTGCGCGTTACCTGCCCACGGAAGGCATCGAACTCCTGCACCGAGGCACCGCCGGCCGATGTGGCCGGGCGGTTGTCCACCTGGCTCTTGAGCACCAGTACATCCTGCTCCAGGCGCTCGATGGCCGCGCTCGGGTTGCCCTGTTTCTTCAGCGCCGCCACTTCATTGCTCAGGCTCTTGAGCTGACCATCCAGCTTGCCGCCATCCACCTGGCCCGACTTGATCGCCGCAAGCTCCGCGTTGACCGCCTTGAGCTGTGCCTGCAACTGGCCCTGCAATTCGGTCACCGCCTTCTGCTGCTCGCGGGTGTCGGCCAGCACCTGTTCCAGGCGCTTGCCCAGGTCCCCCGCCTGCCCGGCAACGCCCTGTTGCTGCTTGCCCTGCTCGGCCAGCGAGGCCTGCAACTGGCGAATCTGCAGCTTCAACGCCTCGCTGCCGGTGCTGTTGCTGGACTCGCTGGCATCGACCTTGCCGCTGATCGCCTGCAGGCGCCCGGCCGCTTCTTCGCTAATGCGGGCAAAGCTCTCCTGGGTCGCGACCAGTTGCTGCTCCATCAGGGTGATCTGCTGGAAGCTCCACCAGCCAAGCCCACCCAGGGCGATGAACGAGGCGCCGAGCAGGGCCCACAACGGTCCATTGCTGCGCGGGCGCGCCGCCTTCTGGCGGCTACGGGCCACATGGGCGGGCAGCAGTTCATCGTCATCGGGAGTGCCGGCACGCAGGGTGGGCACATCGTCAAAATCGTCGTGGGCGTCGTTACGCATGGGTGCATTCAACCGCGGTGGTAGCAAAGAGGCATGAGTATAAACCGCCTGGGCGGCGCACTGATGACCATCATCCCGCCCACAGGTTCAGCGTTGCCCTGCCTGCGCTTGCCACCAGGTACAGAATTCATCCAGCGCGGACCAGACATCGGCCTTGGGCCGGTAATCCAGATACTGCCGGGCGCGGCCGATATCGAGGGTGAAATCGCTGCTCATTACCTGCACCGCCGTGCGGCTCAGGGTCGGTTGCGGGCGCCCGGGCCAGAGCAGGCAGGCGGCCTCGTTGAGCGCCGCCAGGCCATAGGCCAGGCCAGGGGAGCGGTAGCGGGTGACCTGGGACAGCTGCATGCGGCGCATCACGTAGTTGACCACGTCCCACAGCGGCAGGGGCTGGCCGTTGCTGATGTTGTAGGCCTGGCCGAGCGCCTGCTCCTCGGCGAACAATGCGCCGAGCAATGCCTCGTTGAGGTTGTGCACGCTGGTGAAGTCGACCTTGTTCAGGCCATTGCCGATGATCGCCACGCGCCCCTTGGCCTGCATGCGCATCAGCCGTGGGAAAATGCTCGCGTCACCGGCACCGGTGACGAAACGCGGGCGCAGCGCCAGCACTTCCAGGCCGAACTCCTGGGCGCCGAACACTTTCTGCTCGGCCAGGTGCTTGGTCAGCGCGTAATGGTCATGGAAGCGGCGCGGTACCTGGTCCTCGCGGATATCCAGGCGCGAACGGCCAGTGAAGTAGATCGACGGCGACGACAGGTGCACCAGGCGCCGCACATGCTCCTTGATGCAGCCCTCGACCACGTTTTCGGTCAGCACCACATTGCCCTGGTGGAAGTCCTGGTAGCGGCCCCAGGTGCCCACGGCGCCAGCGCAATGCACCACCGCATCCACGCCCTGGCACAGGCGCCGGGCCAATTCGGCGTCACCCAGGTCGCCCGGGATGAACTGCGCCCCGCGCTTGACCAGGTGTTCCACGCCCTCCGCCCGCCGGCCGTTGACCCGCACCTCCAGGCCCTGCTCCAGGGCGAAGCGCGCGAAGCGCCCGCCAATGAAGCCGCTCGCGCCGGTGACCAGAATTCGCATGTAAGACTCCGCCTTGCCAGATTTCGGATGCAACTGACGCCCGATGTGCCTACAAGGGCACCAGCCACTGCCGCGCCGAATGGCGCAGGTGATCGGTCAGCTGGGCGAGCAACTGCCCGCCGTTGCGCCAATGATGCCAGTACAGCGGTACATCGATGGGGGTATCGGCGCAGATTTCCACCAACTCGCCACGCGCCAGCTGTTCGGCCACCTGCCGCTCCGGTACCAGCCCCCAGCCCAGGCCAGCCTCGGTCATGCGCAGGAAACCTTCGGACGAGGGACACAGATGATGCAGGAAACCTTCCTGCACGCCCAGCGACGCCAGGTAGCGATGCTGGAGAAAGTCGTCCGGCCCGAACACGATCGCCGGAGCACGGGCCAACCGCTCGACCGCGAAACCCTGGGGGAAGTAGCGCGCCATGAACGCGGGGCTAGCCAGCGCCCGGTAGCGCATCGACCCCAGCGGCAGGCTGCGCGCTCCGGCCACGGGACGTTCGCTGCCACACAGGCACGCCGCCACCTCGCCTGCGCGCATGCGCTTGAGGCCGACCTCCTGGTCCTCGACCACCAGATCAAGCAAGACCTGCTGCTGCGCGCAGAAGGCCCCCACCGCACCAGCCCACCAGGTCGCCAGGCTGTCGGCGTTGAGGGCAATGCGCAGGCGCTCGGGCATGCCTTCCTCGTCCAGCGCCGGCACCTGGCGCTGCAGGTCGCGCTCGAGCAGGCGCACCTGCTGCACATGGTTGAGCAACTGCCGGCCGACCTCGGTCGGGCTAGGTGGCGTGGCGCGCACCAGCACCGGCTGGCCGACCCGCGCCTCGAGCAGCTTGATGCGTTGCGAAATGGCCGATTGCGACAGCCCCAGCACCTGGGCGGCGCGCTCGAAACCGCCTTGTTCGATCACCGCGGCAAGGGCGGCGAGCAGCTTGTAGTCGAACATCGATTTCACTAATGCCTGATCAGCCATATTTGTTTTTCTTATACAGCCGCAGCCGTCACAATGGCCACATCTTTCTTGTTGATCCGCGCCGATGCCCGCATCGGTGCCCGTGGAGTGTTCCCGCTATGTGGCAAAGCTATCTCAACGGCATGCTGGTGGCCTTCGGCCTGATCATGGCCATCGGCGCGCAGAACGCCTTCGTCCTGGCGCAGAGCCTGCGCCGCGAGCATCACCTGCCGGTAGCGGCGCTGTGCGTGGTCTGCGACGCGCTGCTGGTCGCCGCCGGGGTGTTCGGCCTGGCCACCGTGCTGGCGCACAACCCCACGCTGCTGGCCGTGGCGCGCTGGGGTGGCGCGGTGTTCCTGATCTGGTACGGCGCCAAGGCGCTGCGCAGCGCGTTTTCCAAGCAGAGCCTGCAGCACCAGCAAGGCCAGGGCATGCGCTCGCGCCGCGCGGTGCTGCTGAGCGCGCTGGCGGTGACCCTGCTCAACCCGCATGTGTATCTGGACACCGTGCTGCTGATCGGCTCCCTCGGTGCCCAGCAAACCGTGCCCGGCGCCTACGTGGCCGGTGCCGCCAGTGCCTCGCTGGTGTGGTTCTCGACCCTGGCGATCGGCGCCGCCTGGCTCGCGCCTTGGCTGGCACGCCCGGCGACCTGGCGCATGCTCGACCTGATGGTGGCGGTGATGATGTTCGCGGTGGCGGCGCAGTTGATCTTCAACTGAACATCAGCGGCTACGCGCTTCCCTGTAGGAGCGGCCTTGCCGAGGCGTCGGACCGGTCGGAAAGGGCCGCAGCGCGGCCCCAAGATCTCGAGTCTGGCTCAAGATTGCCGGGGCTGCTGCGCAGCCCTTTCGCGACGCAAGGCCGCTCCTACAGGGATTGCGTACCGCCTTAAGAGACGTATGGGGGCTCCGCTGGAATCCCGCCTGTCGGCACCCTCCAACCGCTCTGGAACCTCTATTCCCCACAGATGTTGCGTGGTTAAGCGCCCGGGCCGGTGCTATGATCCAGCCCTTGCGTCGCAAAGGGTACAAACTCGCCGACGCTCATCAGGCCACCCGTGAGGCCTGGCGCAAACCGCAAACAGACCTGAATCAGGAGATCCACCATGGCTTTTGAATTGCCGCCGCTGCCGTACGCCCACGATGCCCTGCAGCCGCACATCTCCAAGGAAACCCTGGAGTTTCACCACGACAAGCACCACAACACCTATGTCGTGAACCTGAACAACCTGGTCCCAGGCACCGAATTCGAAGGCAAGACCCTGGAAGAGATCGTCAAGAGCTCTTCGGGCGGCATCTTCAACAACGCAGCCCAAGTCTGGAACCACACCTTCTACTGGAACTGCCTGTCGCCAAACGGCGGCGGCCAGCCGACCGGCGCCCTGGCCGAGGCCATCACCGCCGCCTTCGGCTCGTTCGACAAGTTCAAGGAAGAGTTCACCAAGACTTCGGTCGGCACCTTCGGCTCCGGCTGGGGCTGGCTGGTGAAGAAGGCCGACGGCTCCCTGGCCCTGGCCAGCACCATCGGCGCCGGCTGCCCGCTGACCAGCGGCGACACCCCGCTGCTGACCTGCGACGTCTGGGAACACGCCTACTACATCGACTACCGCAACCTGCGTCCGAAGTACGTCGAGGCGTTCTGGAACCTGGTCAACTGGACCTTCGTTGCCGAGCAGTTCGAAGGCAAGACCTTCAAGGCCTGATTGTTCGCCTTGAATGCAAAAAACCCGGCCTGAGTGCCGGGTTTTTTGTTGCCTGGCGTGACACCGTCGCATTCGGCAACGACATATCTGACAGAAATGTTTGCAACCGATCCGCGCGCTCTTGCTCAGACCGCATAGCGCGCTAACATCAACCTTCTGGAAAGTTGACGCAGCGCACTCAAGTCGCATGACCGTTCGACCGATACAGAGCCAAGGGTAATTCCGTCGACGGACGGGTTGCCTGCCGGGGTATCAGGTCGATAGTCTCCCGCCATGGTTGATGGCAAAATAATGGCATGCGCATGGATTAAGGAAACCCCATTGAAGCTGGAATTTCGAAACAGCTTATCGGTCAAGCTGCTGAGGGTCGTACTGCTCTCGGCGCTGGCTGTCGGCGTCGTACTCAGCTGTGCGCAGATCGTCTATGACGCCTACAAGACCCGCCAGGCCGTGAACAACGATGCCCAGCGCATCCTCGACATGTTCCGCGACCCATCGACCCAGGCGGTGTACAGCCTCGACAGGGAAATGGGCATGCAGGTGATGGAGGGCCTGTTCCAGGACGAGTCGGTGCGCATGGCCTCCATCGGTCATCCCAACGAAACCATGCTGGCGGAAAAATCCCGCCCGCTGCAGGACATGTCCATGCGCTGGCTGACCGACCTGATCCTCGGCCAGGAGCGCACCTACACCACGCAGCTGGTCGGCCGCGGCCCGTACAGCGAGTATTACGGCGACCTGAGCATCACCCTCGACACCTCCTCCTACGGCGAGGACTTCCTGATCAACGCCGTGATCATCTTCATCTCCGGCGTGCTGCGCGCCCTGGCCATGGGCCTGGTGCTGTACCTGGTGTACCACTGGCTGCTGACCAAGCCACTGTCGAAGATCATCGACCACCTGACCCAGATAAACCCCGACCGCCCCAGCCAGCACCAGATTCCGCAGCTCAAGGGCCACGAGCGCAACGAGCTGGGTCTCTGGGTCAACACCGCCAACCAGCTGCTGGCCTCCATCGAACGCAACACCCACCTGCGCCACGAGGCCGAGAACAGCCTGCAGCGCATGGCCCAGTACGACTTCCTCACCGGCCTGCCCAACCGCCAGCAGTTGCAGCAGCAACTGGACAAGATCCTGGACGACGGTGGCCGCCTGCAGCGCCGCGTCGCCGTCTTGTGCGTGGGCCTGGACGATTTCAAGGGCATCAACGAGCAGTTCAGCTACCAGGTCGGCGACCAGCTGCTGCTAGCGCTGGCCGACCGCCTGCGCGCCCACAGCGGCCGCCTCGGTGCCCTGGCCCGGTTGGGCGGCGACCAGTTCGCCCTGGTTCAGGCCAACATCGAACAGCCCTACGAAGCCGCCGAACTGGCCCAGAGCATCCTCGACGACCTCGAGGCGCCCTTCGACCTCGACCACCAGCAGATCCGCCTGCGCGCCACCATCGGCATCACCCTGTTCCCCGAGGACGGCGACAGCACCGAAAAGCTGCTGCAGAAGGCCGAGCAGACCATGACCCTGGCCAAGGCCCGCTCGCGCAACCGCTACCAGTTCTACATCGCCAGCGTCGACAGCGAGATGCGCCGCCGTCGCGAACTGGAAAAGGACCTGCGCGAAGCCCTGCCGCGCAACCAGCTGTATCTGGTGTACCAACCACAGATCAGCTACCGCGACCACCGCGTGGTCGGCGTCGAGGCGCTGCTGCGCTGGCAGCACCCGGAGCTGGGCATGGTCCCGCCCGACCAGTTCATCCCCCTGGCCGAACAGAACGGCAGCATCATCAGCATCGGCGAATGGGTGCTCGACCAGGCCTGCCGGCAACTGCGCGAATGGCACGACCAGGGCTTCAGCGAGCTGCGCATGGCGGTCAACCTGTCTACCGTGCAACTGCACCACAACGAGCTGCCGCGGGTGGTCAACAACCTGCTGCAGGCCTACCGCCTGCCGCCGCGCAGCCTGGAGCTGGAAGTCACCGAGACCGGCCTGATGGAAGACATCAGCACCGCCGCCCAGCACCTGCTGAGCCTGCGCCGCTCCGGCGCCTTGATCGCCATCGACGATTTCGGCACCGGCTATTCCTCGCTCAGCTACCTGAAGTCGCTGCCGCTGGACAAGATCAAGATCGACAAGAGCTTCGTCCAGGACCTGCTCGACGATGACGACGACGCCACCATCGTTCGCGCCATCATCCAGCTGGGCAAGAGCCTGGGCATGCAGGTGATCGCCGAAGGCGTCGAGACCGCCGAGCAGGAGAGCTACATCATCGCCCAGGGCTGCCACGAGGGTCAGGGCTACCACTACAGCAAGCCGTTGTCCGCGCGCGAACTGACCAGTTTCCTCAAGCAGGCGCAACGCAACCAGGTTTCCGCCCTGTAAGCCCCGCCGATCTTGACGATGCACCGCGAACGGGCGTTTGCATGAAATGCGCGCCCGACTCTTTACAGCAAATGCAAATCTTTCGCATGATGTGTCGGTTTCTCGTGCCACGGCGCACGGTCCACCCTTGGTCCAACCACACGACGCAGGAAACCAACAATGATTCGAATGCCTCTGGCCTCCGCCAGTCTGCTGGCCATCGCCATCGCTCTCGCCGGTTGCGGCGAAGGCAAGGACGACAAGGCCACCACACCGCAAGCCCAGGCACCTGCCGCCGCCAGCAGCATCGCCGCGGCGCCGGGGGCTGTGGATGAAGCGGCCGCCAAGGCCGTGGTCAAGCACTACGCCGACATGGTCCATGCCGTGTACAGCGACTCGCTGAGCACCGCCAAGCAACTGCAGACCGCCGTCGACGCGTTCCTGGCCAAGCCCAACGACCAGACCCTGAAGGCCGCCCGTGACGCCTGGGTCGCCTCGCGCGTGCCGTACCTGCAGAGCGAAGTGTTCCGCTTCGGCAACACCATCATCGACGACTGGGAAGGCCAGGTGAACGCCTGGCCCCTGGACGAAGGCCTGATCGACTACGTCGACAAGAGCTACGAGCACGCCCTGGGCAACCCGGCTGCCAACGCCAACATCATCGCCAACACCGAGATCCAGGTCGGCGAAGACAAGATCGACGTCAAGGACATCACCCCCGAGAAGCTCGCCACCCTCAACGAGCTGGGCGGCTCCGAGGCCAACGTCGCCACCGGCTACCACGCCATCGAGTTCCTGCTCTGGGGCCAGGACCTCAATGGCACAGGCCCAGGCGCGGGCAACCGGCCGGCTTCCGACTACCTGGAGGGCAAGGGCGCCACGGGCGGCCACAACGACCGTCGTCGTGCCTACCTGAAAGCGGTCACCGACCTGCTGGTCAAGGACCTCGAGGAGATGGTCGGCAACTGGACGCCGAACGTCGCCGACAACTATCGCGCCACCCTCGAAGGCGAGCCGGCCAACGATGGCCTGCGCAAGATGCTGTTCGGCATGGGCAGCCTGTCGCTGGGCGAACTGGCCGGCGAGCGCATGAAGGTCTCGCTGGAGGCCAACTCGCCGGAAGACGAGCACGACTGCTTCAGCGACAACACCCACTACTCGCACTTCTACGACGCCAAGGGCATCCGCAACGTCTACCTGGGCGAGTACACCCGTGTCGACGGTACCAAGCTGAGCGGCCCGAGCCTGTCGTCGCTGGTGGCCAAGGCCGACCCGGCCACTGACGCCACCCTCAAGGCCGACCTGGAAGCCACCGAGGCCAAGATCCAGGTAATCGTAGATCACGCCCTCAAGGGCGAGCACTACGACCAGCTGATCGCCGCCGACAACGCCGCCGGCAACCAGATCGTGCGTGACGCCATCGCCTCGCTGGTCAAGCAGACCGGCGCGATCGAGCAGGCCGCGGGCAAGCTGGGCATCGACAACCTGAACCCGGATACCGCCGATCACGAGTTCTGATCAGCGTCGCGGTTCAGCAGAGGCGGCCTTCGGGCCGCCTTTTTTGTTTCTCCGCACCACCACCGCCCCCTTGTAGGAGCGGCCTTGTGCCGCGAAAGGGTCGCGAAGCGGCCCCAGGGTTTCGGTGTTGACGCAAAGATTGCTGGGGTCGCTTCGCGACCCTTTCGCGGCACAAGGCCGCTCCTACCGATAGGCCAACTGACACCGATTTCATCCAGCAATTGCAAATTGCTCTTATTCAAACATCCCCGGCCTGATAAGCTTGCACGCCGGTTTTTCGCCCATCCCCAGGATCCTCGATGTCCTTGCTCCGCCTAAGCCCCCTGCTGCTGGCCCTCGCCCTCGCCGCCTGTGACGACGCTCCGCGTTTCACCCAGGCCGAGCCCGGCGAAGCCCTCTCCGGCGGCAAGGCCACGGTGCAACGCAGCGACCGCAACGCCTATTCGCTGCCCTCGGCCAATCTCACTCCCGAGCGGCGCCTGGATTTCGCCGTGGGCAACAGCTTCTTTCGCAATCCCTGGGTGATCGCCCCCTCCACCACCACCGCCCGCGATGGCCTCGGCCCGTTGTTCAACACCAACGCCTGCCAGAACTGCCACGTGCGCGATGGTCGCGGCCATCCGCCGGAGCCGGACGACAGCAACGCGGTATCGATGCTGGTGCGCCTGTCGATCCCCGACCAGCCCTACTACGCCCGCGAAATCGAGCGCCTGGGCGTGGTCCCCGAGCCGGTCTACGGCACCCAGCTGCAGGACATGGCCATCCCCGGCGTGGCCCCGGAAGGCAAGGTACGGGTGAGTTACGACAACCACAGCGTCACCTTCAAGGACGGCCACCAGATCGAACTGCGCCGCCCGACCCTGCAGATCACCCAGCTCGGCTACGGCCCGCTGCACCCGGACACCCGCTTCTCGGCCCGGGTCGCCCCGCCGATGATCGGCCTGGGCCTGCTCGAAGCCATCCCCGAGGCCGACCTGCTGGCCAACGAGGACCCGGACGACCTCAACCGCGACGGCATCCGCGGCCGCGCCAACCGGGTCTGGGACGACGCCCAGGGCAAGACCGTGGTCGGCCGCTTCGGCTGGAAGGCCGGGCAGCCCAACGTCAACCAGCAGAACGTGCACGCCTTCGCCGGCGACATGGGCCTGACCACCACCCTGCTACCAAAGGACGACTGCACCGCGGCGCAGGTCGATTGCCTGGCCGCGCCCAACGGCGACGGCCAGGGTGGCGAGAAGGAAGTCAGCGACAACATCCTGCGCCTGGTCACCTTCTACACCCGCAACCTCGCCGTGCCGGCGCGGCGCAACGTCGATGCGCCGCAGGTGCTGGCGGGCAAGAACCTGTTCTACCAGGCCGGCTGCCAGGGCTGCCACACGCCGCAGTTCACCACCGCCACCGATGCGTCCGAGCCGGAACTGGCCGGCCAGGTGATCCGCCCCTACAGCGACCTGCTGCTGCACGACATGGGCCCGGGCCTGAGCGACGAGCGCACCGAGTTCGCCGCCAACGGCCAGGACTGGCGCACCCCGCCACTGTGGGGCATCGGCCTGAGCGAAACCGTCAGCGGCCACAGCCAGTTCCTCCATGACGGCCGCGCCCGCAACCTGCTCGAAGCCGTGCTCTGGCACGGTGGCGAGGCCCAGGCGGCACGCGATCACGTACTGACCTTCAATGCCGAGCAGCGCGCCGCGCTGCTGGCGTTCCTGAATTCACTTTAAACCGCACAAGGAGCCGGGCATGTTCCGACCCAAACTGTTGTTCACCAGCCTCGCCGCCCTCGCCCTCGGCGCCTGCTCGCCGCAAGACCCGCAGGCTGTGACCTCCGCGGCCATCGCCAAGCAGGTGATCCTGCCGACCTACAGCCGCTGGGTCGAGGCCGACCGGCAGCTGGCCGCCAGCGCCCTGGCCTACTGCGAAGGCAAACAGTCCCTGGAGACCGCCCGCGGCGACTTCCTCGACGCGCAGAAGGCCTGGGCCGAGCTGCAGCCGTTGCTGGTCGGCCCGCTGGCCGAGGGCAACCGCCCGTGGCAGGTACAGTTCTGGCCAGACAAGAAGAACCTGGTCGGCCGCCAGGTCGAGCAGCTGGTCAACGGCGAGCAGGCGGTCACCGCCGAGTCGCTGGGCAAGGCCAGCGTCGTGGTGCGTGGCCTGTCGGCCTACGAATACATCCTGTTCGACAGCAAGCCGGACATCGCCAGCGCCGAGCAGAAGGCCCGCTACTGCCCGCTGCTGGTGGCCATCGGCGAACACCAGAAGGCCCTGGCCGAGGAGATCCTCAAGGGCTGGAACAGCACCGACGGCATGCTCTCGCAGATGACCAAGTTCCCCAACCAGCGCTACGCCGACTCCCACGAGGCGATCGCCGACCTGCTGCGGGCCCAGGTCACCGCCCTGGACACCCTGAAGAAGAAACTCGGCGCACCGATGGGCCGGCAGAGCAAGGGGATCGCCCAGCCGCTGCAGGCCGAGGCCTGGCGCAGTCACTCGTCGATCAAGAGCCTGGAAGCCTCGCTCAAGGCCGCCCAGACGGTCTGGGTCGGGGTCGACAACCAGGGCTTGCGCGGCCTGCTGGGCAAGGATCAGGCGGCACTGGCGCAAAAGATCGACGACGCCTACGCTGCGGCGATCAAGCTGCTGGCCGACAACCAGAAGACCCTGGGCGAGCTGCTTGCCGACGACGCCGGCAAGCAGACCCTCAACCAGATCTACGACGCGCTCAACGTCGTCCACCGCCTGCACGAAGGCGAGCTGGCCAAGGCGTTGAACATCCAGCTGGGCTTCAATGCCAACGACGGTGACTGATCATGCTGCGACGCCAGGCCCTGAAACTCGGTAGCGTGTTGCTCAGCGCCCTGACCCTGGGCGGCTGGAGCCTGTTCCGCGGCAAAGGCAGCGAACCCTTGCTGCTGTCGGCACGCGACGACGGTGACGGCAAGCACTACGCCGTCGGCTTTCGCCTGGACGGCACCCAGGTGTTCAGCACCCAGGTGGCCCAGCGTTGCCATGCGATCATCAACCACCCGACGCTGCCGATCGCCTTGTTCGTCGCGCGCCGGCCCGGTACCGAGAGCTACCTGGTCGACCTGCGCGACGGCCGGTTGCTGCAGACCCTCGCCTCGCAAGCGCAGCGGCACTTCTACGGCCATGCGGTGATCCACAAGGACGGCGAGTGGCTGTACACCACCGAGAACGACACCAGCGACCCCGGTCGCGGCGTACTGGGTGTCTACCGTTTCGAAGGCGAACGCCTGGTGCACAGCGGCGAGCTTTCCACCCACGGCATCGGCCCTCATGAGGTGGCCTGGCTGCCCGATGGCGAGACCCTGGTGGTGGCCAACGGCGGTATCCGCACCGAGGCCGAGAGCCGGGTAGAGATGAACCTCGACGCGATGGAGCCAAGCCTGGTGCTGATGCAGCGCGACGGCACCCTGCTGAGCAAGGAAACCCTGGCCCAGCAGATGAACAGCGTGCGCCACCTGGCGGTAGGCGACGATGGCACCATCGCCGCCTGCCAGCAGTTCATGGGCGGCTCCGAGGAGACCGCCGAACTGCTGGCGATCAAGCGTCCGGGCGAGCCGTTCAAGGCCTTCCCGGTGCCGGAGCGCCAGCTGCAGTCGATGGCCCAGTACACCGCCAGCGTCGCGATTCACAGCGACCTGCGCCTGGTGGCCTTGACCGCGCCACGGGCCAATCGCCTGTTCATCTGGGACCTGGACAGCGGCGCGGTGAAGCTCGACGCGCCGATGCCCGATTGTGCCGGGGTCGGGGCGGTGCAGGATGGCTTCGTCGTTACCTCCGGGCAGGGGCGTTGCCGGTTCTACGATTGCCGCAAGGCAGAGCTGATCGGCCAGCCGATGAACCTGCCTTCGGGCTTCTGGGACAATCACCTGCATCTGGTCTGATTTGTCGTAAAGCTATCGCGGGGCCAGCCCGCTCCCACGACGTGGGAGCGGGCTGGCCCCGCGATTTGGCCGGCACAAGTTTATCCCTCCCCTTTTCGCAAAAACCGACAATACTTTCCCCCACCGCACGTGGGCCGGATCGCCCGTGGTCGTGCCCGACAAATCGATAACCCACATCCAGGGAACCGGACCATGTTGCGCCGCCGCATGCTGATCATGTTGGCCGTCGTCCTGCTGATCGTGTTGATCCTGGGGGGCATCAAGGCCTTTTCCATCTACCAGCAGGTGCAGATGTTCTCGCAGCCCCGGCCGCCGGTGAGCGTGGCCGCGGCCCAGGCCGAGCTGCGCCAGTGGCAGGAGCGCCTGCCGGCGGTCGGCAGCCTCAAGGCCTATCAGGGCGTGGAGCTGAGCCTGGAAGTCGCCGGCACGGTGAAGTCGCTGCACTTCGAGTCCGGGCAACAGGTGAAGGCCGGCCAGTTGTTGCTGCAACTGGACAGCGACCAGGAAACCGCCCTGCTCGGCACCGCCCAGGCCGACCTGGGGCTGGCCAAGGTCGACTTTGGCCGAGGCAGCCAACTGGTCGGCGATTCAGCCATCTCCCGCGGCGAGTTCGACCGCCTGACCACCCAGTACCGGCGCAACCAGGCGGTGGTCGAACAGCTCAAGGCCTCGCTGGCGAAAAAGAGCATCAGTGCCCCGTTCAGCGGCACCATCGGCATCCGCCAGGCGGACGTAGGTGCCTACCTGGCCAGCGGCACGGTGATCGCCACCCTGCAGGACCTGTCCAGCCTCTACGTCGATTTCAATGTGCCCGAGCAGGCGCTGCCGCACCTGAGCCTCGGTCAGCGGGTGCTGGCACAGGTGGCCGCCTATCCCGACCAGACCTTCCCCGCCAGCCTTAGCGCGATCAACCCCAAGGTCGAGGAAAGCACCCGCAACCTGCTGGTCCGTGCCACCCTGGCCAACCCCGAAGGCAAGCTGCTGCCCGGCATGTTCGCCAGCCTGCAAGTGCTGTTGCCCGACCCGCAGCCGCAGGTGGTGGTGCCGGAAAACGCCATCACCTACACCCTCTACGGCAACTCGGTGTACCGGGTCAGCGAAAAAAAGGGCGAGGACGGCCAGCCCCTGCGTGACGCCAACGGCCAGCCGCAGTTGATCGCCGAGCAGCTCACCGTGCAGACCGGCGAGCGCCGCGAGGGCTGGGTCTTGGTGCTCAAAGGTCTGCAGGCCGGCGATCAGGTGGTCACCGCAGGCCAGCTCAAGCTGACCCCCGGTGCGGCGATCCGCATCAGCGCCGACACCGCCCTCAAGCCCACCGCGCCCGACGCGAAGTGAACGGGAGGCGGCCATGGCGTTCACCGACCCGTTCATCCGCCGCCCGGTGCTGGCCTGCGTGGTCAGCCTCCTGATCCTGCTGCTCGGCCTGCAGGCCTGGAGCAAGCTGCAGATCCGCCAGTACCCGCAGATGGAAAACGCCCTGATCACCGTGACCACCGCCTACCCCGGGGCCAATGCCGAGACCATCCAGGGCTACATCACCCAGCCCTTGCAGCAGAGCCTGGCCAGCGCCGACGGCATCGACTACATGACCTCGGTGAGCCGACAGAACTTCTCGATCATTTCGGTCTACGCGCGGATCGGCGCCGACACCGACCGCCTGTTCACCCAGTTGCTGGCCAAGGCCAACGAGGTGCGCAACAAGCTGCCCCAGGACTCCGAGGACCCGGTGCTGAGCAAGGAAGCCGCCGATGCCTCGGCGCTGATGTACATCAGCTTCTACAGCAACGAGATGAGCAACCCGCAGATCACCGACTACCTGTCCCGGGTCATCCAGCCCAAGCTGGCCACCCTGCCCGGCATGGCCGAGGCCGAGATCCTCGGCAACCAGGTGTTCGCCATGCGCATCTGGATCGACCCGGTGAAGCTGGCCGGCTTCGGCCTGTCGGCGGTGGACGTGACCAACGCCGTGCGCCGCTACAACTTCCTCTCCGCCGCCGGCGAGGTAAAGGGCGAATACGTGGTCACCAGCATCAACGCCACTACCGAGCTGAAATCCGCCGAGGCCTTCGCCGCCCTGCCGGTCAAGACCAGCGGCGACAGCCGGGTGCTGCTGGGCGACGTGGCACGGGTGGAAATGGGCGCGGAAAACTATGACACGGTCAGTTCGTTCGACGGCACGCCATCGGTGTACATCGGCATCAAGGCCACGCCGGCGGCGAACCCGCTGGAGGTGATCAAGGAAGTGCGGCGGATCATGCCGCAGCTCGAAGAAGAGCTGCCCACCAGCCTCAAGGTGTCCATCGCCTACGACGCCACCCTGTTCATCCAGGCGTCCATCGACGAGGTGATCAAGACCCTCGGCGAAGCGGTGCTGATCGTCATCGTCGTGGTGTTCCTGTTCCTCGGCGCCCTGCGCTCGGTGGTGATCCCGGTGGTGACCATCCCGCTGTCGATGATCGGCGTGCTGTTCTTCATGCAGATGATGGGCTACTCGCTGAACCTGCTGACGCTGCTGGCCATGGTGCTGGCCATCGGCCTGGTGGTGGACGACGCGATCGTCGTGGTGGAAAACATCCACCGTCATATCGAGGAGGGCAAGACGCCCTTCGACGCAGCCCTGGAAGGCGCCCGCGAGATCGCCCTGCCGGTGGTGTCGATGACCATCACCCTGGCCGCGGTGTACGCGCCCATCGGCTTTCTCACCGGGCTGACCGGCGCCTTGTTCAAGGAATTCGCCCTGACCCTGGCCGGGGCGGTGGTCATTTCCGGCATCGTCGCGCTCACCCTGTCGCCGATGATGTGCGCCCTGCTGTTGCGCCACGAGCAGAACCCCAGTGGCCTGGCCCACCGCCTGGACCTGATCTTCGACGCGCTCAAGGTGCGCTACCAGCGCCTGCTGCACGGCACCCTGAACAGCCGCCCGGTGGTGCTGGTGTTCGCCGTACTGATCCTGTGCCTGATCCCGGTCTTGCTGATGTTCACCCGCAACGAACTGGCGCCGGAGGAGGACCAGGGGGTGATCTTCATGATGAGCAGTTCGCCGCAGACCGCCAACCTGGACTACCTCAACGCCTACACCGACCAGTTCACACCGATCTTCAAGCGCTTCCCCGAGTACTACTCGTCGTTCCAGATCAACGGTTTCAACGGTGTGCAGAGCGGGATCGGCGGCTTCCTGCTCAAGCCCTGGAACGAGCGCGAGCGCACGCAGATGCAATTGTTGCCGCTGGTGCAGGCGGAGCTTGAGCAGATTGGCGGGCTGCAGATCTTCGGCTTCAACCTGCCGTCGTTGCCCGGCACCGGCGAGGGCCTGCCGTTCCAGCTGGTGATCAACACCGCCGGTGACTACCCGGCCCTGCTGGAAGTGGCCCAGCGGGTCAAGGAACGCGCCCAGGCGTCGGGCAAGTTTGCCTTTCTCGACATCGATCTGGCCTTCGACAAGCCCGAGGTGGTGATCGACATCGACCGCGCCAAGGCGGCGCAGATGGGGGTGTCGATGGACACCCTGGGCAGCACCCTGGCGACCTTGCTGGGCGAGGCCGAGATCAACCGCTTCACCCTCGAGGGCCGCAGCTACAAGGTCATCGCCCAGGTCGAGCGCCCTTACCGGGCCAACCCTGGCTGGCTGAACAACTACTACGTGAAGAACGAGCAGGGGCAATTGCTGCCGCTCGCGACCCTGATCACCCTCAGCGACCGCGCCCGGCCGCGCCAGCTCAACCAGTTCCAGCAATTGAATTCGGCGATCATCCAGGGGGTGCCGCTGGTGAGCATGGGCGAGGCTCTGGAAACCGTGCGCGCCATCGCTCGCGAGGAGGCGCCCGAGGGGTTCTCGCTGGACTATGCCGGGACGGCGCGGCAGTTCGTCCAGGAAGGCAGTGCGTTATGGGTGACCTTCGGCCTGGCGCTGGCGATCATCTTCCTGGTGCTAGCGGCGCAGTTCGAAAGTTTTCGGGATCCGCTGGTGATTCTGGTGACGGTGCCATTGTCAATCTGTGGGGCGTTGTTGCCGTTGTTCCTAGGGGTTTCGAGCATGAACATCTATACCCAGGTGGGGTTGGTGACCCTGATCGGGCTGATCACCAAGCATGGGATTCTCATTGTCGAGTTTGCCAATCAGCTACGGGATGAGCGGGGGCTGGGCGTACGGGAGGCGATCGAGGAGGCTGCCGCGATTCGCCTGCGACCGGTGCTGATGACCACGGCGGCCATGGTGTTTGGCATGGTGCCCTTGATTTTGGCCTCTGGGGCCGGGGCGGTCAGTCGGTTTGATATCGGGATGGTGATTGCTACCGGGATGTCGGTTGGGACGTTGTTTACGTTGTTTGTTTTGCCTTGTATTTATAGTGTTTTGGCGCATAAGGGGGGGCACGGTATTGTTGGTGTTCGCGGGTGATTGTTTTGGTTTTTTTATGCGCATTCATTGGCGATGGTGACGCATAGTCACCTTTCCGCCCTTACGGCGGGTCCCTTTTTGAAGGATCAAAAAGGGACCAAAAAATCCTCGCTCCATTCATCCGGCCCCTACGCTTCGCTCCGGGGTCCCCTCGCTCCGTTCTTGCTCCCGGGAGGACCGCGCTGAACGCCCCATCCTGGGGCGCAGCGCTTGACGGCCATCCATGGCCGTCACCTCCCTGCGCAAGAACTCCGCTCGGCCTCCTGAAGTCGCAATTGGTGTTGCCTGAGCTATCGCGCGCTTAGAAGCAAGAGCAAGAGCAGGAAATCTGAAGATGACTGTTTGAAAGTTAGTTATATATTGGCTGTTCCGGCCCTTTCGCGGGGCAAGCCCGCTCCTACAGGGCTATATATAACGGCGACTATTGCGTGGGAGCGGGCTTGCCCCGCGAAACAATCGAGAGATCAACTAAAAACCAACTAGCGACAGCTGCGCCAGTCCAGGCGCCGCTCGTAACTTCGCGACTTCAGGAGGCCGAACGCAGGACTTGCGGAGGGAGGTGACGGGCATGGATGCCCGTCAAGCGCTGGGGCCCAGGATGGGCCCTGCAGCGCGGTCCTCCCGGGAGCAAGACCGTAGTGAGGGAACCCGGAGCGAAGCGCAGGGCCGGATGAATGGAGCGAGGATTTTTTGGTGACTTTTTGATCCTTCAAAAAGTTACCCGCCGTAAGGGCGGAAAGGTGAATAAGCGTCGACATCACAAATGAATGCGCATACAACTTCAAAAACAAACACCACCAAAAACCAACTAACAGTCAAGCCTTCAAAGCCTTCTTGGGATATATATCATACCGACTCGACTTCCCCTCCAGACTATGACTCGGCTTGGCCCCCTCGATAATAGGCGCCTTGCGCGGCCGCTTGACCACCACCCGGTGCGTGGCCAACGCCAAGGCCGCCTCGAGCAAAGCCGGCGCATCCAGGTCATCGCCGACCAAAGGCCGAAAAACCCGCATTTCCTTCTTCACCAAGGCACTCTTGTCCCGATGCGGAAACATCGGATCCAGGTAGATCACCTGCGGCGCCTCCCCCTCCCAAGCCCGCATCCGCTCGATCGCGTTACCAGTCAACAACCGCATGCGCGCAACGATCGGAGCAATCTCCTCATCCCCCCGCGCCCGCGCCAGCCCATCTTCCAGCAGCGCGGCAATCAACGGCTGACGCTCGATCAGGGTCATCTGGCAACCCAGGCTAGCCAACACGAACGCATCCTTGCCCAGCCCCGCCGTAGCGTCGAGCACCTGCGGCCGCACGCCCTGGGCGATGCCAACGGCCTTGGCGATCATCTGCCCATTGCCACCCCCGTATAACCGCCGGTGCGCCGCCTGCCCCTCGACGAAATCCACCCGCACCGGCCCCGGCGCCTGCGGCCCGAGCTGCTGGATCTGCAGCCCCTCGTCCCCCAGCTGCACGGCGAACTCCGCAGCTTCATCGACCAACGGCAAGCCCAGCCGCTCGGCCCATGCCTCGGCCTGCGCCTGGAACTGCGGGGCCAGTGCCTCGACCCTGATACCTGCGCCTTGCTGCTGCTCTACCATCCGTTCCCGCACTCGAAATAAATTAATGAAACCCCGGCCAGAGCCGATACAGGCAATATCCCGCTATTCTGCCAGAGCTCAACGTCCGCGACTGCCATGTCAGACACTCTTCCCATCGGCTTGACCTACTTGTCGCCCGTCGGCAACTACGGTCGACAGAATACCCAGGCACTGGGTGGCGTCAGCCACCTGTGGCAGGATTTCTTCGCCCAGGCCATGGCAGAGCAATCGCAAGGCGAAGTCGACACCTTCAGCCAGGCGCTGCTGCAGTGCGACCAGGACAGCGGCGAACCGGTCGGCGGCGCCCGTGCCCTGGCCCTGATCGACGCCCAGCGCGCCCTGCCAGTTCACGACACCGAGGTGGCCCCGCCCGAGCCGCTGTTCCTGCCCAAGGCGGAGCTTGAAGCCAAGCTGCTGCCACCCGCTCCGGAGCCCTTCGATACCGTCGAACTGATCGAGCAACAGCGCCAGCTCGATATCAGCAACAGCTGGCTGCGCCCGGTAGTCATGAGCCAGGGCCACCCCACCGCCGAGCCCGGCCCCGGCCCATCGCCACGGCCGCTGTTCCTGCCAATCGCCGAGTTCGAGACCAACCTGCTCGACCCTGCGCCCGAGCCCTTCGACGAGCAGACACTGGCCCAGCAGCAGAACGACCTGGAATTCGATATCCACTGGGCGCGCCCGGTGGTGCTGAACAACGTGCGCGTACACGCCTGAGTTCAACGGCAGATCTGCCAGAAACCCATGTCCAGGTGAAAGTGGTTGTGGTGCGCGGCGTTGTAGTTCGGCCCCAGCGCCGTACTGAAGCTCTCGCAGGCTGCCGCCTGCACTTGCCGCAGGAAGTCAGCCTTGGGCCCCTCTCCCCGCCAGTCCTGCGCCAGTACGATGCGCTGGCCATCCTCCAGGCGAAAACCGCTGATATCGAGCGCATTGGCCGTGGCATGCTGGCTGAGCCGGCCTTGCTTACGGTGGTAGACATTGCGGCAGGCGAAACTGCCCAGATGATCGACCTGGACCACCGGCTGACCGAACACCCGCTGCGCCGCCGGCTGCAATCCATGCATTTCGAACAGTGCATAGGCCACCGCCAGCGGACAACTGGCGAGGAAGCTGCTGCTCAAGCGCGCCTGCCCGCCCTCCACGCGCCAGACGTTGCGCAACGGGCAAGCGGCCAGCGGCGGACTGTCACCCTGCGGTCGATAACGCAGCGTGGTGGTCTGCAACGCTTGGCGGCATAGCTCGGGGTCGTCGCGCAGACGCGACAGCTTGTAAGGCGTCAGCAGATTCGGGGGCAGCCGAACATCCAGAGTGGCCCAGGGGTTCCAGGCAGGCGGCGGGCGCCAGCCCATCAACCAGGCGAGCAGCACAACCAACAGCAGGCTGACCAACGCAGTCAACGCTCTACCCATGGGCCCTCAACGGCGGAACAAGTCATTGAGCTGGGCAAATGGCAGGGCCTGCTCGCCATAGCCGAAGGTGCCCTGCTCACGGATCTCCAGCGCCGCCCGCTGGAAAGCGCCCAACGCCACCCGCGCCAGCGAGGAGCCGACACTGATGCGCTTCACACCAAGGTCCTGCAACTGATTCACGCTCAACGTCACCCCCGGCATGCCCATCAGCACATTCACAGGCCTGGGCGCGACAGCCTGCACCACCGCCCGGATCTCGTCGACGCTGCGCAGGCCGGGCGCGTACAGCACGTCCGCTCCGGCCTCGGCATAGGCCTGCAACCGGCGTATGGTGTCATCCAGGTCGAGGCGCCCGTGCAGCAGGTTCTCGGCGCGAGCACAGAGGGTGAAGGGGAAGGACAGGCTGCGGGCGGCCTCGACGGCAGCGCGCACCCGGGCCACGGAGCGTTCGAAATCGTAGATCGGCGCATCGTTGCGCCCGCTGGCATCTTCGATCGAACCACCCACCAGCCCCGCCTCGGCAGCGCGCAGAATGGTCTGCGCGCAGTCTTCCGGCAGATCGCCGAAGCCGTTTTCCAGATCCGCCGCCACCGGCAACGGCGTGGCATCGACGATGGCGCGGGCATTGTCGAGGGTCTCCTCGAGCGTCAGCGCGCCTTCGGCATCCGGCCGCCCGAGGCTGAATGCCAACCCGGCACTGGTGGTGGCCAGCGCTTCGAAGCCCAGGCTGGCCAGTAACCGTGCGGAGCCGGCGTCCCACGGGTTGGGAATGACGAACGCGCCATCACGCTCATGCAGTGCCTTGAAGGCTTCGGCTCGCAGGGTTTGCACATCCATGGTTCAACCTCCGACAGTCAGATCACAGTAGCCCCAGTTGTTCGACCTCAGGGGCACGCGGCAATTCAGGCAGCGCCGCCAAGCCTGGCAACAGGGTCATCAGGCGCTGGTGAAAACGCTGGGCCAGTGCCGCGGCCAGGCGGTTGTCCGAGGTGTGCAGGAATACGTAGGGACGGCGCCCCTCTTCGATCCAGGCGGCGACCTTGTCCACCCAGGGCGTGAGGAAGCGTTCGTTGGCCTCGAGCTCGGGATGGCCGATGAAGCGCACCTGCGGATGTTGGGTAAAGGCTGCCGGGCGCGGCGGCACCTTGGGCTTCTTGGCCTGTGCATGGAGCACGGCGGGCTCGCGCGAGGCGCAGCTGAACAGCGCACGCGGATCCAGGCAGATGCGCTCGACACCGCGTTCATGCAACAGGCGGTTGAGCTGACGCTCCTCCTCGCCACGGGCAAAGAACGCGTCGTTGCGCACCTCCACCGCCACCGGCACGCCGATCTCATCGAGAAAATACGCAAGCTCGCCCAGCCGCGCCGGGCCGAACATCGCCGGCAACTGTAGCCAGTAAGGCGACACGCGCTCGCCCAAGGGTGCCATCAGTCGGGTGAAGTCCAGCGCCGAGTCGAGCTGTTCATGCAGATCGCCCGCGTGGCTGACATCCCCGGGAAACTTGGCGGTAAAACGAAACCCCGCCGGCATGATCTGCGCCCAGCGCTCGACCGTCGCTGGTGCGGGACGGGCATAGAAGGTGGTATTGCCTTCGACGGCGTTGAATACCTGGCTGTAGAGCCCGAGGAACTCGCTGGTGCGGGCGTCGGCGGGGTACAGGTACTCGCGCCAGGCATTTTCAGCCCAGGACGGGCAACCGAGTAAGTAAGGGAGGGGTGATGGCATCATCCATCAAATGTACAGGTCCAGCCCCAGCACTTCCATCTCCCAGTCGGTGAAGCCGGCAGTGGTCAGGTAGCTGGCCAGCGCCGTGGAGGTACGCCGGTCGCGGGCGCGGGGATAGATCAGGTCCTGCTGGCGGGCCGGCAGGTTCTCGCCGCGACGGCTGGCACGGCTGACCTGCGCGTCGATGTCCTCGATGATCTCGGCATCGGCTTCGTCTATGGCTTCGCCACGCGCCGGCGCCTTGCGAGGCGCACGCTTGATGGGGTAGCTCTGTGAGGAGAAGCCGTCGATACGCATGACAGGGGCACTCAGGATCAATGATGGCAATTTAGCAGCATCAGGAATCCTTCGCTAATGCCCGAACTGATAACTGGACCACAGAACGCGCAAAAGGTTTTATCGTGAACGGCGATAGCCGACGAACTGCATTCAGCGCGCCTTGGGCGTAGCCACATTATCGCGCAGGTAGACCGGTTGCGCCTGCTCGGCGGCGACCGCCTCGCCCCGGGCCCAGGCGAAGCCGGCCAGAGTGAGGATGTCCAGGGCGTTGGGCAAGGCAACGGCATCGCTGGCCGCGACCTGCACGGCCAGTCGCTCGGCATAGCCCCAACCGGTGCCGGCGCCGAACCACTCGCCATCCTGGCCTTGCGGCAACGCAACCCGCTCGGGTGGCAGGACCATTTCCTGGCCGATCAGGCGCATCTCACCCTGCTCGGCGCGGTAGCAGCCCCAGTACACCTCGTCCATGCGCGCATCGATGGCCGCGGCCACCTGCGGCACGCCCCGCTCGCGCAGCGCGCCCTGGGCCAGGGCAGCCAGGTTGGAAACCGGCAGCACCGGACGCTCGAGGGCGAACGCCAGTCCCTGGACCACGCCGATGGCGATACGCACGCCGGTGAAGGCGCCCGGGCCACGACCGAAGGCGATGGCGTCCAGCGCGCTCAGCGCCACGCCCGAGTCGGCCAGCAGCTGCTTGATCATCGGCAGCAGCTTCTGCGCGTGCAGGCGCGGGGCCACCTCGTAGTGGCTGGTCACCTTGCCGTCGTGCAGCAGCGCGACGGAACAGGCTTCGGTGGCGGTATCCAGGGCCAGCAAGGTGGTCATCGAACGAGGTATCCAGGCGACAGGGGAAAAAGAGCGGCAGTATAAACGACAACGGCCCGCAAGCGGGCCGTCGTGACGCACGGTGATGGATCAGCTCAGGGCTGCCAGCACCTTGGCGGTGATCGACTCGACCGAGCCGACGCCTTCGATGTGGCTGTACTTCGGCTTGCCGGCGTTGGCGGCCGACAGCTTCTGGTAGAAGTCCACCAGCGGCTTGGTCTGGCTGTGGTAGACCGACAGGCGGTGACGCACGGTTTCTTCCTTGTCGTCATCGCGCTGGATCAGGTCTTCGCCGGTGACGTCGTCCTTGCCTTCCACCTTCGGCGGGTTGTACTGGATGTGGTAGGTGCGGCCCGAGGCCAGGTGCACGCGGCGACCGGCCATGCGGCCGACGATCTCTTCGTCGTCCACGGCGATCTCGACCACCGCGTCGATGTCGACACCGGCAGCAACCATGGCTTCAGCTTGCGGGATGGTGCGCGGGAAGCCGTCGAACAAGCAGCCGTTGGCGCAGTCCGGTTGAGCGATGCGCTCCTTGACCAGGCTGATGATCAGCTCGTCGGACACCAGCTGGCCGGCATCCATGACCTTTTTCAGCTCCAGGCCCAGCGGGGTGCCGGCCTTGACGGCGGCACGCAGCATGTCACCGGTGGAGATCTGCGGAATACCGAACTTCTCGGTGATGAACTTTGCCTGAGTACCTTTACCGGCCCCGGGAGCTCCCAGCAGAATTACGCGCATCTTGTGCTCCTCATATTTTTCTTTGCAAATCAACGGATTCGGCGCACAAGGCCAACTCCGGAAAATCGGACGAGACCGTAAAATCGGTCAAAAGGCTGCTCAAGATACACAGCGCCCGCCCCCCCGACAAGCGTCCAAAAGTGCCAGGAACGGGCCTCCCGCCGCTGGCCGGGGCACTGGTTGCGCCCGGCGCAACCGGCCGTCAGGGGTTGGCGCAGGACCAACCCCGCCAATCACCGAGGCCGGTCTCGAACGACCTCAGCCAGTATTGCGCAACCCTGCCGCGATCCCTGCCACGGTCACCAGCAAGGCCTGCTCCAACGGGCTGTCCAGAGCGGCTTCACGACTGCGCGAGCGCGCCAGCAGCTCGGCCTGCAGGCGGTGCAACGGGTCCAGGTAGGTGTTGCGCAGGCGGATGAATTCCAGGGTTTCCGGGCTGTGCGCCAGTAGCACCGGCTGCCCGGTCAGGCCCAGTACCACCTGGCACGACTGCGACAATAGGTCGCGCAGGTGCGCGCCCAACGGCAGCAGTTCGGGTTGCACCAGACGTTCGTCGTAGGCCTCGGCGATTTGTGCATCGGCCTTGGCCAGGACCATCTCCAGCATGTCGATGCGGGTGCGGAAGAACGGCCATTGCTCGCGCATCTGCGCCAGCAGCGCCCCCTGCCCGCGCGCCAGGGCATTGTTCAGCGCCGTTTCCCAGCCCAGCCAGGCCGGCAGCATCAGCCGCGTCTGGGTCCAGCCGAAGATCCACGGGATCGCCCGTAGGCTCTCGATGCCCCCGGCACGGCGCTTGGCCGGCCGGCTGCCCAGCGGCAGGCGACCGAGCTCCTGCTCGGGGGTGGACTGGCGGAAGTACTCGACGAAGTCCGGGTTCTCGCGCACCACGTCGCGGTAGGCCTTGACGCCATCGGCGGCCAGCTGGTCCATCAACGCGCGCCAGGCCGGCTCCGGCGGTGGCGGCGGCAGCAGGGTCGCCTCCAGCACGGCGGCCAGGTAGAGGTTGAGGTTCTGCTCGGCAATGCCCGGCAAGCCGAACTTGAAACGGATCATCTCGCCCTGCTCGGTGGTGCGGAAACGCCCGCCCACCGAGCCCGGCGGTTGTGACAGGATCGCCGCGTGGGCCGGACCGCCGCCGCGCCCGACCGTGCCGCCCCGGCCATGGAACAGCAACAGCTCGACCTGGTGCTCGCGGCAAATGCGCACCAGGTTCTCCTGGGCGCGGTACTGGGCCCAGGCCGCCGCGGTGGTGCCGGCGTCCTTGGCCGAGTCGGAATAGCCGATCATCACCTCCTGCGGCCCTTGCAGACCGGCACGGTAGCCCGGCAAACCGAGCAGGCGTTCCATCACAGGGCCCGCGTTGTCCAGGTCGGCCAGGGTCTCGAACAGCGGCACCACGCGCATCGACCGGGTCAGCCCGGCCTCCTTCAGCAGCAACTGCACCGCCAGCACATCGGAGGCCGCGCCGGCCATGGAGATCACGTACGACCCCAGCGACGCCGCAGGCGCGACGGCGATCTCGCGGCAGGTGGCGAGCACCTCGGCCGTCTCGGCCTGGGGCTGGAAGTGCGCCGGCAACAACGGGCGACGGTTTTTCAGCTCGGCCTGAAGGAACGTGATACGGCGCTCCTCGTCCCACTCGGCATAGCGCCCGAGGCCGAGGTAGTCGGTGATTTCCGACAGCGCGTCGCGGTGGCGGGCGGCATCCTGGCGCACGTCCAGGCGCACCAGGAACAGGCCGAAGGTCACCGCCCGACGCAGGCAGTCGAGCAACGGTCCGTCGGCGATCACACCCATGCCGCATTCATGCAGCGACTGGTAGGCCAACTCCAGCGGCGCGATCAGCTCACGGTTGTCCACCAGCACCGCGGCGCTTGCTGGCTGCGTGCTTGTCAGCGAGGCATGGGCCCAGGCGCGAGTGGCGCGCAGACGGTCGCGCAGCTGCTTGAGCAGGGCGCGATAAGGCTCGGCACTGTCGCCGACCTTGTCTTTCAGCGCGGCGCTGGCCTGCTGCATGGACAGCTCGGCGGCCAGGCCGTCGATATCGCGCAGGAACAGGTCGGCGGCCATCCAGCGCGCCAGCAGCAGGACTTCGCGAGTGACCGCCGCCGTGACATTGGGGTTGCCGTCGCGGTCACCGCCCATCCAGGAGGCGAAGCGCACCGGCGCCGACTCCAGCGGCAGGCGCAGCCCGGTGGCCGCGAACAAGGCCGTGTCGACATTGCGCAAGTGATTGGGGATCGCCTGCCACAACGAGTGCTCGATGACCGCGAAGCCCCACTTGGCTTCATCTACCGGGGTCGGCCGGGTACGGCGGATCTCTTCGGTATGCCAGGCTTCGGCGATCAGGCGGCGCAAGCGCTCGCGTACCTGCTGGCGCTCGCCGGGAACGAGGTCGCGGTGGTCCTGCGCGGCCAGTTGCGCGGCAATGGCGTCGTACTTCTGGATCAGGGTGCGGCGGGCCACCTCGGTGGGATGAGCGGTAAGCACCAGCTCGATGTTCAGCCTGGCCAGTTGCCGGGCCAGCTCATCGTTACCGTGGCCCGCCGCCTTCAGCCGCGCCAGCAGTTCCGGCAGCACCCGCGCCTCGAATGGCTCGGGCTGGTCGGCGTCGCGGCGCCGGATCAGCTGGTACTGCTCGGCGATGTTGGCCAGGTTGAGAAACTGGTTGAAGGCCCGCGCCACCGGCAGCAGGTCCTCCTCGGCCAGGTCGCCCAAGGTCGAGCTCAGTCGCTCGCCCTGCCCGCGCCGGTCGGCCTTGGCGCTGTGGCGGATGTCCTCGATCTTCTGCAGGAACGCCTCGCCATGCTGCTGGCGGATGGTCTCGCCCAGCAGTTCTCCCAAAAGGTGCACATCCTCGCGCAAGCGCAGATCGATATCACTCATCAGCCTTCTCCACTCCAGGAAACCGCATGCGCCCAAGAGTGCCCACTCGCGCCTGCGCCTGGCAAGCCAGAAGCGGCCAGAGCAACTAAAGTGAACACAGGACATCCGAAGCAATGCCATTACCAGGCTTTGACAGAGGTCATCATGAAAATTCGCCAACTCGCCCAGCACTGGGAACAGAACGCCGCCGGCCGCCTGAGCCCCACCGGCCATGTCCTGCACCTGGACATGGAAGCCGAAGCGCGCCTGGCCGCGCTGATCGACATGTACCCCAAACGCAGCCCCGAGGAACTGCTGGGCGAACTGGTGGCGGCGGCGCTCGAAGAGCTTGAGGCCAGCTTCCCCTACATCAAGGGCCAGCAGGTAATTGCCACCGACGAGGAAGGTGACCCGCTGTACGAGGACATCGGCCCCACACCGCGCTTCCTGGCCCTCTCCCGGCGCCACCTGCAGGCCCTTGGCCGGGTGCGGGAAGAGCAGTCGCACTGAGCCTTTCCGGGTGCCGGGCAAGACCCGGCATACCGTCATCCACAGCGGAAGTTCCACGGAAATTCCGCTGACTGATTAGTCAGAAAAAAATACCTTTAGCGTGCAAATTTTTCTGAACTATTCAAAAAACGCCTCGGTCACAGCCAATAGCCATCACGGCAAAACCCTGTAAACACGGGCCTTTGCGCCCGACGCTGGCCACAGGGGAACAGCGATAGCCACCGCGTGGCATCGTCGTTTAACAGGAGTGACCCAATGGAGTTGACCACCATGAAGACCCGCATCGCACAACCTTCCTCCACTCACCTGCGCGGGCTCAAGCTGGCCGCGCTGGCCCTGGGCAGCAGCCTGGTGCTGGCCGGCTGCGCGGGCAAGCCGCCGACCGAGCAATACGCCGTGACCCAGTCGGCGGTCAACTCGGCGGTCAGTGCCGGTGGCACCGAGTTCGCCGCGGTGGAGATGAAGGCTGCCCAGGACAAGTTCAAGAAGGCCGAGATCGCCATGCACGACAAGCAGTACGAGCAGGCCAAGCTGCTGGCCGAACAGGCCGAATGGGACGCCCGCGTCGCCGAGCGCAAGGCCCAGGCGGCCAAGGCCCAGAAGGCCGTGCAGGATGCCCGTCAGGGTATCAACGACGTACGCGAGGAAGGCCTGCGCAGCGCCGAGTGAGCCCTGCCCAGCCTCATGAGCCTTCGTTAACGATCAAAGGATGAACACTATGCGCAACTACGTCATGATTCCCGCCCTGCTGGCCCTGAGCGTAGGCCTCGCCGCCTGCTCCCACGACCCGAACGCCAACCTGGAGTCGGCCCGCACCAACTTCTCCGCCCTGCAGAGCGACCCGCAGTCGAGCAAGGTGGCCGCGCTCGAGACCAAGGATGCCCAGGACTGGTTGAACAAGGCCGACAAGGCCTACATGGAGCGCGAGGACTCGAAGAAGGTCGACCAGCTCGCCTACCTGACCAACCAGCGCGTCGAAGTGGCCAAGCAGACCATCGCCCTACGCGGCGCCGAGGCCGAACTCAAGAACGCCGCCGCCCAGCGCGCCCAGGCCAAGCTGGACGCCCGCGACGCGCAGATCAAGAAGCTGCAGGACAGCCTGAACGCCAAGCAGACCGATCGGGGCACCCTGGTGACCTTCGGTGATGTGCTGTTCGACTTCAACAAGGCCGTGCTCAAGAGCAGCGCCTACCCCAACGTCACCAAGCTGGCCCAGTTCCTCCAGGAAAACCCTGAGCGCAAGGTGATCGTCGAGGGCTACACCGACAGTGTCGGCTCGGCCAACTACAACCAGACCCTGTCCGAGCGCCGCGCCGCCGCCGTGCGCATGGCACTGGTACGTGCCGGCGTCGATCCAGCACGCATCGTCGCCCAGGGGTACGGCAAGGAGTACCCGGTGGCCGACAACAGCAGCAACTCGGGCCGCGCGCAGAACCGTCGGGTGGAGGTGACCATCTCCAACGACAACCAGCCGGTGGCACCGCGCTCGGTGAGCCAGATCCAGTAATCGCTAGTGCTTGAGTGAAGAACCCCGCCTGATGGCGGGGTTTTCATGGCTTGGGATTGAACATCGTGCAGGTGACGCCTCGCGGGGCAAGCCCGCTCCCACGCAAAAAACATCCTCTTGAAACCTGGTCTGGCACCGACCCCATCTGAAGGTCAGGACACGCTCACTGCACCTGCTGCGGCGTCTCCTGCCCCATGCATCGCACCGCGCGCTTGCGGTTGTCCACCAGCACCCCGGTCAGGCCCTTCTGCTCGGTGTCGAACAGCACCAGCACGCCATCGATGCACTGCGCCACCTGTGGCGCCGGCGTCAGCGAGACCTTGTAGTCTTCCCCCGGAATGGTCTTGAGCATGGTGAAATCCTGCAGCAACAGCGCATCCTCGGGCTTGGCGAAATGCAGGTAGCCGTAGTACCAGAGGGCTCCCACCGTCACGATGATGCTGCCGACACCGGTCAGGATCAGCGGGATAGCGTTGCGTTCTTCACTCATTGCTTGTTCTTCTCGTCAGGGTAGTTGGGGACTTCGGCCAGGCGGCGCAGGCCGTTGAAATGGGTAGGGTCGTCCAGGAAGCGCAGCATCACCTGGCGCCAGGTCGGGTCGGCGAAAGTCTGCACATGGTCGCCCCGGGTCAGTTGCAACACCCGGGGCGGCGGCGCCTGGCGGTACAGGTGCAGGCCGTTGTCCAACGGCACGAGGTTGTCGTCGATGCTGTGGAAGAACAGCTTCGGCGGACTGTCCAGGCGGGCGATCGAGTTGATCGCGCTGTCGCCGTCCGGCACCAGCCACGACAGCGGCACCTGCAACGGCCAGGTCATCCACGACGTGCTCAGGGCATAGCGCCCCACCGCCCGGTAGCTGGCCGGCACGCCATCGAACACCAGGGCGCTGAAGCGTCGGCGCTGCTCGGGGTGCTGGGCCAGGTAATGGATGGCCATTGCCCCGCCGAGGCTCTGCCCTAGCAGCACCAGTGGCTTGCCCTGCACCTGGGGTGCCTTGTCGAGCCAGTCCAGCGCCGCACCGATGTCACCATACACGTCAGGCAATGTCGGCTTGCCCTGGGACAGGCCATAGCCGCGATAGTCGATCATCAGCACCTGGTAGCCCTCTTTCGGCAACCAGTAGCTGCCGCCCAGGTGCCAGGCCAGGTTGCCACCATTGCCATGCAGGTGCAGCACCGTGCCCTTGACCTCGACACCCTGCGGCACTGGCAGCCACCAGCCGTGCAGGCGCGTGCCGTCGGCGGCGTTGAGGGTCAGGTCCTGGAACTGCAGGCGGGCCTTTTCCGGAGTGAACGGCTGGCCGGGCTCGGGGTAGAACAGCAGGCTGCTGCAGCCGCCCAACAGCAGCAACCCGAGGCCGAAGGCGAGGTGACGGCAGGCGTCAGAGAATGTTCGCGTAGTCGGCTTCAATACGGTCCAGGCTCAGGTGGTTGAGGAAGTTGGAGAAGCACATCCAGGCCGACAGCGCGTTGAGGTCGCGGAACTGCTCGGGCAGGTACTTGGGCGGTTCGACCAGCCCTTCCTCGACCAGCTGGCGCAGCGTGCGCATGTCTTCCAGGGTGGTCTTGCCGCAGAACAGCAACGGGATCTGCTCGAGCTTGCCCTTCTTCACGGCCAACTGAATGTAGTTGTAAACCATGATGAAGCCCTTGAGGTAGGACAAGTCCTTGGTGAATGGCAGGCCGTTGGGCACCGAGCCACGGAACACCCGGCTGGCGTTGCTGTAGCTCTGCCCCATCTCGAAGCCCTGGCCGCGGAAGAACTCGAAGACCTGCAGGAAGTCGGCGCCCTCCTCCACCATGTGGATGGCACGGGTGCGGTTGGTGAGCTTGCGCAGGCGGCTGGGGTAGGAGGCGAAGGCGATCACCTCCATGAGAATGGCCAGGCCCTCCTGGGTCACCGTCGACGAGGGCGGGCCCTTGGCCAGGAAGGTGCAGATCGGCTGGTTCAGGCCGTTTAGAGTGGTGCCGACATGCACTAGGCCTTCATGCACTTCCAGGGCGCGCACATCGCGGCTGTTGAACATGGCGTCGGCGCGCACCTTGATGTAGTCGGCGCCAGCTGCAGCGTCGGCGACGATGCCGTCGGACTCGAACACACGAATGGTCTCCTCGGCCTCGCCGAACACCTTGTTCAAGCGACGCTGGAGGATCTCCACCGCTTCCTTGGCGGTGAGGTTCTTCGGCTCGTCCTTCAGGTCGCCGCGACCGTCGATGTTGTTCAGGTAGTCCGAGAGCATCAGGCCCAGGTCGGCCAGGGTCGGATCACCGGCATGGAAGGCATCGGAGGCGGCGCCGTAGAGCTCCTGGGAGATCAATCCGAAGTCCTCGGTGCCACGTGCTTCGAGCATGCGCACCACCATGCGGTATTCCTTGCACATGCGCCGCATGATCTGCCCGACCGGGTTGAACTGGCCCAACTGCCGGGTGATGTCGCGCTCGATGCTCTGGAACTCGGCCTTCACCGCGCTGGAGTCGAACGACAGCGGGCGGTTCTGGTAGTAGGCACGGTCCACCGCCGGTGGCTCCTTGCCCTTGGCCTTGAGGAAGCCCTGGCGGATGCCGTCGTCCCATTTCACTGCGTCAAGCACGCGGATCGGGGTCTGCGTGGCGACGATGCGGTCGGACAACGTGCGTATAGTCTGCTGGTATTCGTCCACGCGGGACTCCTTCTTGGAGCCTCATCGCGGGGCAAGCCCGCTCCCACAACCAGGAGCGGGCTTGCCACGCGACGAGGCCGGTATGCTCACTGCTATTTACCGGAACGCTGGAAGCGCGCCACCTCGACGAACAGATCGGAGTTGGCGGGATCGTCCAGGTACGCCAGCACCCGCTCGGTCGGGCTGTCGATGAGCACGCCCTCGCCGTTATCTTCCGGCACTTCGGTAGTGCGTCCGCTCAGTTCTTTCTTGGCGACGGCCTGCTGCACCTGCTCGACATCGAGGTTGTAGACCACCAGCTGCTTGCCGTCGATCACCTCGAAGCCACCGATCAGGAAGTTGCCGCCCAGGCGCTTGGGCACCCCGGCCGACAGGTACCAGCGGTTGCCGTGCCGGGCCACGGTGAAGGCGTATTCCTCGGGGGCCTTGCCCTGGGCACGGGCCACCGCCTTGTAGGTGTTGCCGCCGGCGCGGCTGATGCTCAGCTTCAGCGGCTGGCCCCAGGCGTCCTTGCTGCTCCACTGCCCGAGCAGGGCCTTGGGCGCCGGCTGGTTGGCCGGCAGCGGCTCGTCGAACGTCACCAGACAACCGCCCAGCAGGAGGAATGACAAGGTCAACAACACCACACGCCAGGCTTTCATCAGGTTCTCCTTGAAAAGTCGTTCGCCACTCAGGCCGAGGCCAGCACCATCTGCAGGTATCGGACAAGGATAGCGAGCATCTGCTCATCGGCCTGCGCATTCGCATCCTTGAGCAGGCCCTGATATTCCATCTGCTCGATTATCGCCGTCAACATCTGGGCATCCTGCTCGGGCTGGCGCGAGCCGACCACCTGCAGGATCTGCCGCGCGCCGTGCAGCAGGATCTGCTCGTGGGCCTGCACCAGTTCGGCCAGGCGCGGGCACAGCAGCGCCTCCTGGCGGAAGGCCTGCTCGGCCATTAGGAAGTCGCGGCGGTTGTTCAGTTGGCGCATGACGTAGTCGGCCAGCATGCGCGCCACTTCATCGGCCAGGTGCGCCCGGGCCTCGGGGGTGCCGTCGCCCTGGGCCAGCAACTGGCGCAGCACGCCTTCGGTGTTGGTCCAGAGCTTGGCCATGTAGGCCGCGCTGCGCTCGACGTACTGGGCGAAGGTATCGGCCAGCAGGTCCTGGATATCCTTGAAGTAGTAGGTGGTGGCCGACAACGGCACGCCGGCCTCGGCGGCCACGGCGCGGTGGCGTACGCCGCGCACGCCATCGCGCACGACGATGCGCATGGCGGCGTCGAGGATCTGCTGGCGGCGCTGTTCGCTGCCCTGGCGGGCGGTCTTGCGGCCCTGGTACTGCACGCTCTCGGCGACGGCGGTGGCGATGCCGGCGGCGCCCTGGTGGGGCATTGCGGGGGTCACTCTGGTTTACCTCACGAACAGTGGGTTGCCTGTCCCGGCCTCCTCGCGGGGCAAGCCCGCTCCCACGTTACACCACAACGCTCAAGCCCTGCGGTGCAACTGTGGGAGCGGGCTTGCCCCGCGAGGAGGCCCGCACTGACAACATAAAGCTTCAGGCATGAAAAAGCCGCCTCGAAAGGCGGCTTGTTCAGATCGCTCAGGCCTGTGGACGCATGTGCGGGAACAGGATCACGTCGCGGATCGACGGCGAGTTGGTCAGCAGCATCACCAGACGGTCGATGCCGATGCCTTCACCGGCGGTCGGCGGCATGCCGTATTCCAGGGCGCGAACGAAATCGGCATCGTAGTGCATGGCCTCGTCGTCACCGGCGTCCTTCTCGGCCACCTGGGCCAGGAAGCGCTCGGCCTGGTCTTCGGCATCGTTGAGCTCGGAGTAGGCGTTGGCGATTTCGCGACCACCGATGAACAGCTCGAAGCGGTCGGTCACGGCCGGGTTGTCGTCGTTGCGACGGGCCAGCGGCGAGACTTCGAACGGGTACTCGGTGATGAAGTGCGGCTGCTCCAGCTTGTGCTCGACCAGCTCTTCGAAAATCATCACCTGCAGCTTGCCCAGGCCTTCGTGGCCGAGCACCTTGGCGCCGGCTTTCTTGGCGATCTCGCGGGCACGGTCGACGTCCTGCAGGTCGGCGGCGGTGAGCTCCGGGTTGTACTTGAGGATCGAGTCGAACACCGACAGGCGCACGAACGGCTCGCCGAAGTGGAACACCTTGTCGCCGTACGGCACATCGGTGCTGCCCAGTACCAGCTGCGCCAGCTCGCGGAACAGCTCCTCGGTGAGGTCCATGTTGTCGCGGTAGTCGGCGTAGGCCTGGTAGAACTCGAGCATGGTGAATTCAGGGTTGTGACGAGTCGAAACGCCCTCGTTACGGAAGTTGCGGTTGATCTCGAAGACTTTCTCGAAGCCACCGACCACCAGGCGCTTGAGATACAGCTCCGGCGCGATGCGCAGGAACATGGCCATGTCCAGGGCGTTGTGGTGGGTTTCGAACGGCTTGGCCGCGGCGCCGCCGGGGATGGTCTGCAGCATCGGGGTTTCGACTTCGAGGAAATCGCGCTCGATGAGGAACTTGCGGATGTGCGAGATCACCTGCGAACGCACACGGAAGGTGTGGCGGGTTTCCTCGTTGACCATCAGGTCGACGTAGCGCTGGCGGTAGCGCTGCTCGGTGTCGGTCAGGCCGTGGTGCTTGTCCGGCAGCGGGCGCAGCGACTTGGTCAGCAGGCGCACGCTGGTCATCTCGACGTACAGGTCGCCCTTGCCGGAGCGGGCCAGGGTGCCTTCGGCGCTGATGATGTCGCCCAGGTCCCAGGTCTTGACCGCAGCCAGGGTATCTTCTGGCAGGGTCTTGCGGTTGACGTAGACCTGGATACGGCCGGTCATGTCCTGGATGACCATGAACGAACCACGGTTGAGCATGATGCGACCGGCGACCTTGACCGGGATGGCGGCTGCTTCCAGCTCTTCCTTGGTCTTGTCCGCGTACTGCTTCTGCAGGTCGTTGCAGTAGCTGTCGCGGCGGAAGTCGTTGGGGAAGGCATTGCCCTTGGCGCGCTCGGCGGCAAGTTTTTCCTTGCGCAGGGCGATCAGGGCGTTTTCTTCCTGTTGCAGGTCTTGCGCTTCGGTCTTGAGGTCGCTCATGTCGTCATTCTTTCCATCAGGTGTTCGTTGCCCCTCGCGGGTGAGGGATCGCGGGGCAAGCCCGCTCCCACGGGCCCACCACGGCGTAAATGCTTACAGCCCCTGCTTGAGGCTCGCTTCCAGGTACTGGTCGAGGTCGCCGTCCAGGACCTTCTGGCAGTCGCTGCGCTCGACGCCGGTCCGCAGGTCCTTGATGCGCGAGTCGTCGAGCACGTAGGAGCGGATCTGGTGGCCCCAGCCGATGTCCGACTTGCTGTCTTCCAGGGCCTGGGAGGCGGCGTTGCGCTTCTGCATTTCCAGCTCGTACAACTTGGCCCGCAGCATTTTCATGGCGGTGTCCTTGTTGGCGTGCTGGGAGCGTTCGTTCTGGCAGGCCACCACGGTGTTGGTCGGCACGTGGGTGATACGCACCGCCGAGTCGGTGGTGTTGACGTGCTGACCACCGGCACCGGAGGAGCGGTAGGTGTCGATGCGCAGGTCGGACGGGTTGATCTCGATCTCGACCTTGTCGTCGATCTCGGGCGAGACGAACACCGCCGAGAACGAGGTGTGGCGACGGGCGCCGGAGTCGAACGGGCTCTTGCGCACCAGGCGGTGCACGCCGATCTCGGTGCGCAGCCAGCCGA
>Ga0268257_1000374_pt1 | contig 57667 bp, 50 predicted proteins | sample AgamicAtPrz_FD_200249 | JGI IMG/M metagenome (GOLD analysis project Ga0268257, IMG submission 200249) | Agave microbial communities from Guanajuato, Mexico - At.P.rz (v2) (version 3) | ecosystem: Host-associated > Plants > Phyllosphere > Phylloplane/Leaf | place: Guanajuato, Mexico | collected... | reverse complement strand
ATAAAATCAAGGCGTTGCATAGGTCGGGTCTCAGTCCAGGGCATAGCGAGTCTCCTCTTCTATGCCAGTTATAACTGTTACCCATGTATCCGGTCTAAAGTGTTACCCATGTTTCCGGTTCATACCGTAGCGCCACCGGGGTTTTCTTTTAACAATCAACGATCCCAGTACGCCTCTTCGAGGCTGTCTTCCCGTTCCGGCAGCCCTCGCGTTAAGCGCGGCGAATGCTGGTTCAGCACCTGATAGCTCACGCGGTTCGCGTACTTGCACACCTGCGCCAGCGAGGAGTAGGTCAGCCAGGTGAACCTGTGTTTGCTGGAGTTCGGCACGTTGGTTTTGTGATAGGCGTTAGCGGTGATGTCGTGCAGCAGCGCGGCCAGCGCACCGTCGCCCGCGCCGTTGGTGTTCATGATCTTCTCGGGACCGCCCATATACGGTGCGATGTGGGAGAAGATGCGCAGCGGGTTTACGCAGTCTTTATGACGCATGGCGCGGCTGAATTCGTACTGGTTAAATTCGGCAATCGCCCCCGGCAGCAGCGGGTGCTGGGTTTTGCGCTTGCTCTCTTCTTCCGTGAACCCCGCCATATACAGCCCAACCGGACCGGCGGTGCAGAGCACCAGATCCACCCAGTCCAGCGCTTTATCGGACGCCAGCAGCGGATCGCTCTCACCGGTCAGCGCTTCGGCCTCTTCTTCGTTCATCGCCAGAATGGATACGTGCTCCTTCAGGAAGGCCTGCCACCACTCCGGGTTATCGGCAATCACGAATTTGGTGCCCAGCGTCAGGACCACCGGCACGTTGTATTTCTTCGCGTACTCAATAGCCTTCATGGTCGCTTCAGGCATCGGCTCGCCCGGCTTGCAGCGCACCAGGTAGGAGGTCAGCACCAGCGCAGACGCGCCCGCGATCACCTCTTCCGGGATACTTTCGGCGCGCAGCTTGTTCATATGGCCTGGGCTGATGGCGAAGGTCCGTTCGCCGGAATCGCTAATCAGCGTAAAACAGCGGCCAATCGGCCCGTCAACGCCCTGCAAATAGTTCAGATCGGTGCGGCTGGAGGTATTGCACAGGTAGCGGTAGGCATAGCCACCGATTTCGATATTGCTGCACATCACGCCAAGCAGGACCGAGCGGTCATCTGCCAGCACGGAGTAGTTGTGCATGGTGTTACCAATGGTGCCGCCGGCAAACTGGTGGGTGATGAGATTGTCGCGTTTCAGCTCCTGATACAGCGCTTCAGCAACGTCATCCTCAATCACCAGCGAGTGCCCGGCGCTCAGACCATAACGTGCGACAAACGCGTCATCCACTTTGGCTTCAATGTCCACCAGCGTCTGATCGATACCCACTACCCAGGCTGCGCTGGTTTCGCTTTCCGGCTGGATTTGCTGTAGCAGCGGATCGCGGGCATCGACGGGGAAATAGTGTTTGGACTTACGTTTACCGGGAAATTTCATGGTCTGAACTGTGCAAAGAATACGGGCCGGGAATGGTAGCACAAACCCGGCCCGTAACGCGATCAGCGGCGAGTGGTGACCAGCGACACCATCATGTCGATGTGTTCAGGGGAGTCGTTAAGCGCCGGAATGTATTCGTATTTCGTTCCGCCCGCCTCCATGAAGAACTCTTTGTTCTGGACGGCAATCTCTTCCAGCGTTTCCAGACAGTCCGCCGAGAAGCCCGGCGACATCACCTGAATATGCTTCACGCCCTTCTCGCCCAGCATTTTAAGCGTTTCATCGGTATACGGCGTGAGCCACGGCTCGCGGCCAAAGCGCGACTGGAAGGTCATCATCACCTTCTCCGGCGGCAGGCCGAGCGCGGAGACCAGCTCGCGGGTCGTATCGCGGCAGCGCTGGGGATAATCATCCCCTTCGTTGGCGAAACGCTGCGGAATACCGTGATAGGAGAGCAGCAGCAGATCCGGCTCGCCATGTTTTTCAAACGATGCGCGCACGCTGCTGGCGAGCGCCTGAATATACAGCTCGTTATCGGCGTAGTCGCGGATAAAGGTAATACCGGGAATACGGCGGCGGGTCGCCAGAATGCGCGCCAGTTCGTCCCAGACGGCAGCCACCGTGGAGCACGAATACTGCGGATAAAGGGCGAGCACCACGATGTGCTCAACGCCCTGCGCCAGCAGAGAATCGACGGCGCTGGCCAGCGAAGGCTTACCGTAGCTCATGCCGAGCGCAACGGGCATGTCCGGCAGACGGGCGGCCAGCGCTTTTTCCTGACGACGGCTGTAAACCATCAGCGGCGAGCCCTCTTCCATCCACACGGACTGATAGAGCTTTGCCACACGCGGAGAACGAATCGGCAGAATAACGCCACGCAGCAGTGGCCACCACAGCAGTCTTGGGGTATCCACGACGCGCGTGTCGCTTAAAAATTGTCGCAGGTAGCGTTTTACCGCCGCTGGAGTAGGTGCTTCTGGAGTGCCCAGATTGGCAAGCAGGATGCCGGTTTTCGCCTGACTCATTCACGCCTCTTAACCATTTGATAGGTTGTCAATTGTAGCGGAAATGCGTTTAAACGAAACCCATTGCTGTAATAGGTAAGATGAGAATTTTTCTCACCCGGGGTTCCGGGTGAGAAAGGTGCGGTTAGCCGAGGATTTTTTCCAGCTCTGCACGTACGTCAGCCACGGCTTTGGTGCCGTCAACTTTTGCGTATTTGGTGTTACCCGCCTGCGCTTCTTTGGTGTAGTAGCCGATCAGCGGCGCGGTCATCTGATGGTATTCCACCAGGCGCTTACGCACGGTCTCTTCCTGATCGTCTTTACGGGTGGTCAGCTCTTCGCCGGTCACGTCGTCTTTACCTTCAACCTTAGGCGGGTTGAATTTGATGTGGTAAACGCGGCCAGAAGCAGCGTGCACGCGACGGCCAACGATACGGTCAACGATCAGCTCGTCCGGCACGTCGAACTCCAGCACGTAGTCCACGTTGATACCCGCTTCTTTCATGGCGTCAGCCTGAGGAATGGTGCGTGGGAAGCCGTCCAGCAGGAAACCGTTGCGGCAGTCTTCCTGAGCAATGCGCTCTTTAACCAGCGCGATAACCAGCTCGTCGGTCACCAGCTTGCCTGCATCCATGATGTCTTTAGCTTGTTTGCCCAGCTCGGAGCCAGATTTAACAGCGGCACGCAGCATGTCACCGGTAGAGATTTGCGGAATACCGTATTTCTCCATGATGAACTGAGCCTGAGTTCCCTTACCCGCGCCCGGAGCGCCAAGCAGAATAATACGCATTGCGAAAATCCCCTCAAATGTCGATTCAATTTTTCAAAAGCGCTAAACAATACCACCAGAACGGGTATCGCTCAAGGAAGGCGGGGAGGCTGAAACGGTTAATGAGGGGAGATAATTTGGGAGAGTGCGGTCTGGTGCCCTCACCCCGGCCCTCTCCCACGGGGAGAGGGAGAAGACCAGGGGAGACGTGGTCAGTTACGCCAGCAGCAGCGCATTCACACGTTTAATGAACAGGTTAGGATCTTCCAGGGTGCCGCGCTCGGCCAGCAGGGACTGATCCAGCAGCAGCTCAACCCACTCGGCGAAGCGGGCTTCGTCCTGAGTATCCGCCGCGCGTTTCACCAGCGGGTGATCCGGATTAAGCTCAAAGATATATTTCACTTCCGGCATGGCCTGGCCCGCCGCAGCGAACAGTTTCGCCATCTGGGTGCTCATTTCGTCCGCATCGGTGGTGACAATCGCCGGAGTATCGGTCAGACGGTGCGTGAAGCGCACCTCTTTCACGCGGTCGCCCAGCAGGGTTTTCACGCGCTCAACGAACGGCTCCAGCGCCTTCTCGGCTTCTTTCGCGCTTTCGTCCACTTCATCCGCCAGCTTGTCGATGGACTCGTCAGCTTTGGCAACGGACTGGAACGCCTTACCATCGAACTCGGTCAGGTAGTTCATCATCCACTCGTCGATGCGGTCAGACAGCAGCAGCACTTCAATGCCTTTCTTACGCAGCAGCTCCAGGTGCGGGCTGCTCTTCGCTGCCGCATAGCTGTCGGCGGTGATGTAGTAGATCTTCTCCTGCCCTTCCTTCATGCGGGAGACGTACTCTTCCAGCGACACGGTCTGTGCGGAAGAGTCGGTGTGCGTAGAGGCGAAGCGCAGCAGCTTAGCGATAGCTTCCACGTTCGCGGTGTCTTCCGCCGGACCTTCTTTCAGCACCAGGCCGAACTGTTTCCAGAAGGTCTGGTATTTTTCCGCGTCGTCTTTCGCCAGTTTTTCCAGCATCTGCAACGCACGTTTGGTCAGGGCGTTACGCAGATTACGGGTGACGGTGCTGTCCTGGAGGATTTCACGGGAGACGTTCAGCGGCAGATCGTTGGAGTCTATCAGGCCACGAACAAAGCGCAGATAGTTCGGCATGAACTGCTCGGCGTCGTCCATGATGAAGACGCGCTGCACATACAGCTTCAGGCCGTGCTTGTGATCGCGGTTCCACATGTCCCACGGTGCCTGCGCCGGAATGTACAGCAGGCTGGTGTACTCCTGCTTCCCTTCCACGCGGTTGTGGCTCCAGGTCAGCGGGTCGGTAAAGTCGTGAGCGATGTGCTTATAAAACTCGTTGTACTCGTCGTCTTTGATTTCAGCCTTGTTACGCGTCCACAGCGCCTGCGCCTTGTTGATTTTCTCCCAGGAAACCACGGTTTCACCGTCTTTCTCTTCCTGTTTTTCAATCTCTACCGGCAGCGCGATGTGGTCGGAATATTTGCTGATGATGGAGCGTACGCGCCAGTCGTTCAGGAAATCATCTTCCCCTTCGCGCAGGTGGAGGGTGATTTCGGTGCCGCGATCTGCTTTGGTGATGTCATCAACGGTGTATTCGCCTTCCCCTTTGGATTCCCACAGCACGCCGTTCTCGGCGCTGTCGCCTGCCGCGCGGGTGCGCACGGTGACTTTGTCCGCCACGATGAACGCCGAGTAGAAGCCCACGCCGAACTGACCGATCAGCTGGCTGTCTTTCGCCTGGTCAGAGCCCATGGACTCCAGGAACGCTTTGGTGCCGGATTTAGCGATGGTGCCAAGGTGGTCGATCACCTCGTCGCGGTTCATCCCGATGCCGTTATCGGCAATCGTCAGGGTGCGGTTCTCTTTATTGAAAGAGACGCGCACGCACAGCTCGCCGTCGCCTTCATACAGATCCGGGTTGGACAGCGCGCGGAAGCGCAGCTTGTCCGCCGCATCGGAGGCGTTGGAAATCAGCTCACGCAGGAAAATTTCTTTGTTGGAATACAGGGAATGGATCATCAGGTGCAGAAGCTGTTTTACTTCTGACTGGAAACCACGGGTTTCTTGTCCTTTCATCTAAGTCGACCTCAACAATGCCATTTAATGGGGTTGTAAAACGTTGAGTGAGAGATGGGGATAAGGGAGGAAAATTTCAAGCGGAGGCCACGCGCGCAGCCTCCGTTTGGTCAGAAAATAATCTTGTGACGCCCGGCCAGAGAGTGCGACAGCGTGGTGCCGTCGACCATTTCCAGCTCGCCGCCCACCGGCACGCCGTGGGCGATGCGGCTGGCGTCAACGCCATACTGCGAGCACAGTTCGGCGATGTAGTTAGCGGTTGCCTCCCCTTCCACCGTCGGGTTGGTGGCGAGGATCACCTCTTTGATGGTTTCGGACTCAAGACGCTGTTCAAGGCGGTCGAGACCGATATCATCCGGGCCAATACCGTCCAGCGGGGAGAGATGCCCCATCAGCACGAAGTAGCGACCAGAAAACTGCCCGGTTTGTTCGATGGCGTAGATGTCCGCCGGACTCTCCACCACGCAAATCTGACCGTTTTCCTGACGACGCGGGTTCGTACAGATGTTACACACGTCCTGCTCGGTAAAGGTGCGGCAATCCGCACAGTGACCAATTTCTGACATGGCGCGGGTCAAAGCCTGCGCCAGGCGCATCCCGCCGCTGCGGTCGCGCTGCAATAGCGTAAACGCCATGCGCTGCGCCGACTTCGGGCCAACGCCCGGCAGGCAGCGCAGTGCTTCCATTAACTGCGTGAGCAGCGGACTGGTTTGCATCAGAATGGCATCTTGAAGCCCGGCGGCAGTTGCATACCGCTGGAAACAGAGGCCATTTTCTCTTTCTGGGTTTCGTCGATACGGCGCGCGGCATCGTTAAACGCGGCGGCAACCAGATCTTCCAGCATCTCTTTGTCGTCTTCGAGCAGGCTCGGGTCGATTTCCACGCGACGGCAGTTGTGCGCACCGTTGATGGTCACCTTGACCAGACCGGCACCGGATTCACCCGTGACTTCCAGCTGAGCGATCTCTTCCTGCATCTTCTGCATTTTTTCCTGCATCTGCTGAGCCTGCTTCATCAGGCCACCCAGACCGCCTTTTCCACCAAACATAGGCTTCTCTCTTCTTTCACGTTAAGGATTACAACCGTAAGTCAGACTCACGATCAAAGGGGGCGAATACTCTCTTCATCCAGATCGGCGTCGAAGAACCGGCGCAGGGTCTGGATGTTGTTATCCGCGATAATCGACTCGCGCGCCTGCGCGAGCTTCTCTTCATAAATCGCCTGTCGCCACTCGAGCGGCGTTTTCACCGCCGGATTATCATCTTCAATGATAGTCAATTCAACCGGCATGCCCTGTAAAGCGGCGAGCGCCTCGGCCAGCGCCTTTTGCGCGCCGGGGGAGTTGAGGTGCCGCTGGCCGGGACGCAGGTGCAGACGCACCTGATTGCCTTCCTGCTCTTTCCAGGCGTTCAGCGCGACCTGCTCCACCAGCTTCGGCAGTTGCAGTTTGCTGACCTCAGCGGCCCAGGCGTCGCGCTCGATAGACTCTTCGGCAAGCTTGGCGGAAAGCTCCGGCGTTTTTTCATGCTCCAGCGCCTTTTTCAGCGCTTTCGGCGTGGCGACCACTTCCTTGACCGTCTCAACAACGGTGGTCGCCTTCCAGCGGTAAGCCTCTTCTTTAGCCGGGGCTTTCTGCTCGAGCGCGGACGGTGCCGGGCGCGACTGTACGCGCTCCGTTACCGAAGCCAGTCGTTCAAGCGCGGCGTTGTTCACCGGCCGCGCTCTTCCTGGCGCTGCCGGTTCACTCTTTTTTGGTTTGGTTGCTCCCTGCGCACGCTGCAACTGGCTTCGTGCGGCAAGCACCGAACTGGTGGCATCCGACAGCGGCACGTTTTGCGGCGGCGGCGATGCCGGCTGCGGTGGCACCTGCTGCGGTGACATTACCGCGGTCGGCGCAACCGGCGCAAAGGACTGTCGGGGCGTTTCCGGCTCCGGCAAGGGCATACGCGGATGGAAAGCCAGCGCGCGCAGCAGCGTCATCTCAACGCCCATCCGGCGATCCGGCGCAAACGGCAGCTCTTTGCGGCCAATCAGCAGGGTTTGATAATAAAGCTGCACGTCAGCCGGCGGCACGGTGCGCGCAAGTTCACGCATCCGCTGCTCAATGGTCGCCATGTCCGCGCCAATGGCCGACGGGGACAGTTGCAGCATCGCCACGCGGTGCAGCAGGCTGAGCATCTCGACCAGCAGCGCTTCCCATTCAATGCCACGGGCGGCGGCATCGTTGACGAGCGTCATCACCCGCTCACCGTTGGCGGCGATCATCGCTTCGATAAGTGACAGCGCCTGATCGTCATCCAGCGTGCCGAGCATGGTGCTGACCGCGTCGGTGGAGAGCTTACCGTCACCGCTGGCAATCGCCTGATCGGTCAGGCTTAGCGCATCGCGCAGGCTGCCGTCCGCCGCACGGGCCAGCAGTTGCAGCGCGCGCGGTTCATGAACAATGTTCTCTTCATCGAGAATATGCTCAAGCTGAGCGCGGATCTGCTCAACGTCCAGCGCCTTCAGATGGAATTGCAGGCAGCGCGACAGGATCGTGACCGGCAGCTTTTGCGGATCGGTGGTCGCCAGCAGGAATTTAACATGCGCAGGCGGCTCTTCCAGCGTTTTCAGCAGGGCGTTGAAGCTGTGGCGCGACAGCATGTGCACTTCATCGATCAGATAGACCTTGAAGCGGCCGCGCGCCGGGGCGTACTGCACGTTGTCGAGCAGATCGCGGGTGTCTTCCACCTTGGTGCGCGAGGCGGCGTCGATCTCGATCAGATCGACAAACCGCCCCTGCTCGATCTCGCGGCAGTTGTCACATACGCCGCACGGGGTGGCGGTGATCCCGGTTTCGCAGTTCAGACCTTTTGCCAGCAGACGGGCAATAGAGGTTTTACCGACGCCGCGGGTGCCGGAAAAAAGATAGGCGTGATGGATGCGACCTAGCGACAAGCCGTTCGCCAGGGCCGTCAGCACATGTTCCTGACCGACAACGTCAGCAAAGGTTTGTGGTCGCCATTTACGGGCTAACACCTGATAACTCATGGGCAGGCTCTGCAACGCTGGAAGGTGAATTTATGGAGGGGAATGCTATCACAACCTCACCCATTGAGCGAGGTTGTGAAAACCGGGATTAATGACCCGGGAAAGGCACCAGGCTGTAGCTGGTGATGCCCTGTTTTTCCAGGCGCTGTTCACCGCCGAGATCGAACAGGTTGATGATGAATGCCGCGTCGGTCACTTCACCACCCAGACGACGGATCAATTTCACGGTCGCTTCAATGGTACCGCCGGTTGCCAGCAGATCGTCCACCACCAGCACTTTGTCGCCAGGCTTGATCGCATCAACGTGGATCTCCAGCTGATCGGTGCCGTACTCCAGCTCATAGCTCTCAGCAATGGTTTCACGCGGCAGTTTGCGCGGCTTACGCACCGGCACAAAACCCACGCCCATTGCCAGCGCAACCGGTGCGCCAAACAGGAAGCCACGGGCTTCGGTACCTACTACTTTGGTGATCCCGGCGTTTTTATAACGCTCGACCAGCAGTTCAATGCTGAGCGCGTACGCTTTCGGGTCTTCCAGCAAGCTGGTGACATCACGGAAAAGAATGCCAGGCTTTGGATAGTCCTGGATACTTTTGATGCTATTTTTCAGATATTCAAGCTGCTGTGCAGTTGCGGTCATCGGTTTGTGCCTAAATGAAACAGTGTTACTCACGGCGCGCGACGAGTCGGTCAAAGTAACAGTTGTTTAACCTTTGACCAGGCGCACCTGTGCTCGAAAACGGTCGAATTTACTGGCTGCGCGCCATAATTGCAACCGCCATGATGAGGCTTCAGTGCTTTTGTTGCTTTTCATCAACCACGGGGATCCGCCACATGAAGATCAGCAGGCAGGCCAGGATCGCCAGCAGCAGAATACGCACCCACATCATTTTCACCAGCCACAACGAAACGGCGAAGGTGATCAGGATAAAGGCAATGGCGCGCGGCTTGGCCCCGGGCGGCATGGCCCGGTGTTTTTGCCAGTAGCGCAGGTAGCCGCCAAACCACGAGCGGTACAGGAGCCAGTGGTGAAAACGCGGCGACGAGCGGGCGAAGCACCAGGCGGCCAACAGGATGAACGGCGTGGTCGGCAGCAAGGGCAAAACCACACCTAGCGTACCCAGCACTACCGCGAGCCAGCCAATGATGATTAAAATAGTACGCTGCATAATGCGAATCGTTATCAAACTGAACGGCTACTTTACCACTGGAGAGCGCATTGAAAACAGCACTGCTTCTTGAGAAGCTGCAAAATCAGCTGATCGCTCTGCGGGCGCAGGCCACGCCGCTGATGGGACACGCCACGCTGAAACCGCGCTTTGACCGGCAGCTTTTCCGCACCCACAGCACTCTCATTCAGGATTACCTTGCTGAGATGCAGACCAACCTCGATGAGCTTCGCCACGCGGTTGAGCATGAACAGCAGGAACAGGTGGCGTGGCTTGCAGCGCATCTTACCGAGCAGATCACCGCCCTGCACCGCGAACTCGCCGCCTGGCCGCTACGGGCGTGGGACAGCGCCTCGCCTGGGCTGGGAAAATGGCAGCGCAAGCGGCTGGAGACCCAGGAGTTTGAGCGGCGTCTGTTTGAGATGAAGCGCGAGCGCGAAGCCCGCCTGAACAACAGCGAAACGCTGGAAGAGCAGCAGCTCTTAATGCGTGAAATCAGCGCGCTGGAAGGCCGTATCGTCCGCTGCCGTCAGGCGCTGGACGACATTGAGCGCGTCATTGAACGCCTGACCCGTTAACAGGAGCCACACTGATGTCACTGGAAAATGCCCCCGACGAGGTCAAGCTGGCCGTCGATTTAATTATGCTGCTGGAGAATCATGAGATCCCGGCGGAGACGGTGCTGAAGGCGCTGGAGATTGTGCGGCGAGATTTTGAGGGAAAGGTGAAGGCCGGTTGCCCTCACCCTGGCCCTCTCCCTTGAGGGAGAGGGAAAATAGTTTAGGCGGGAGTCGGATCGTCACCCTTAATCTCGCGCTTCACTTCCGTATGCTCGTCACCTTTCTCGTTGCGCAGGTGCACCTCAAGCTGGTTAAAGGCGATATTGATGTTGTTTTCACGGCACAGGCGGTCGATGGTGCGGTTCAGCTCGTCGACGGTGTAGCTGCGATCGCGCAGTTCACGCACGTATAACCGCAGCTCATGATCCAGCGTGCTCGGCCCAAACGTGGTGAAAAATACGTCAGGGGCAGGATCGTGCATCACTTTCGGGTGCGAGTTAGCCGCTTTCAGCAGCACCTCTTTGACCTTATCCAGATCTGAGCCGTAGGCCACCCCGAGGCGGATCACTACGCGGGTGGTGGTGTCGGAGAGCGACCAGTTGATCAGTCGCTCGGTCACGAAGGCTTTGTTCGGGATAATCACCTCTTTACGATCGAAGTCAGTGATGGTGGTCGCACGGATACGGATCTTGCTGACGGTCCCGGAGAAGGTGCCGATGGTGACGGTATCGCCGATACGCACCGGACGTTCGAACAGGATAATCAGGCCGGAAACAAAGTTACCGAAGATCTCCTGCAAGCCGAAGCCCAGACCCACCGACAGCGCCGCCGCCAGCCACTGAAGCTTATCCCACGAGACGCCCAGCGAGCCGAATACCGTCATCGCCCCGACAATAATAATGACGTAGTTCAGGATGGTGGTAATGGCATACGACGCCCCCTGACGCAGGTTCAGCCTTGAGAGCACCAGCACTTCCAGCAGGCCAGGCAGGTTGCGAATCAACGCCCAGGCAACCACTGACGACACCAGCGCAAAGAGCAGGCTGCCCATGGTGACGCTTTTCATTACCGCAGCGCCCGCTTCGGTGCCGTTGTATTGCCAGAGGGTGATACTGTCGAGGTAGGCGAAAACGGTAATGAGATCAGACCAGATGGCCCAGAACATCACCGCAAACAGGGCGATCATCACCAGCATGGTAATACGCATCGTTTGCTGGTTGACCTGCTCCAGCGCAATGGTCGGCTCTTCCTGCGGCTCAGCCCCTTCAGCCCCCTCTTTAACCTGATGCTGTCGACGGGCAACAGCACGACGATAAGCGATGCGGCGCGCCGCCACGCTCAAACCGCGCAGCACGGTCTGGAACAGCAGGTTCCACACAATCACCAGATAAACCGTTTCAATCCAGCGGCCTGACAGACGAAGCGTGGTATAGAAGTAACCCGTTGCCGTCAGCACCATCAGCGCCAGCGGAATGAACGCCAGCACCGTTACGGTAACCAGGCGAAGATTGTGGGACTCTTTATCACGCCAGCTATCGCGGCACATCGGCCACATCAGGACGGCAATCAGCAGCAGGTTCAGCATAATCACCAGCTGTCCGAGCACGTCATCCATCAGATGCAGCGGAGAAAGCTCGGCCACAACGGACCAGAAGTGCAGCGGCAGCAGCGCGAGGCTAATGCGCACAATCTGGCGACGCCAGTGGCTGGTAAGTTTCTCCGGCATGTTGAAGTGGCGAACGGCGACGCCATCTTTTTCCAGCACTTTCCAGCACAGGCCAAACACCAGCCAGAACAGCGCCAGCTTTTTGCTGAACGCCCACAGCAGGTCGCTGATATTGAGCTGCATGGTCAGCAGGATCAGGCCGACGGCGAGGATCAGCAGGCAAACCGGCAGCGCGCGGATCAGATCGATCAGGATCGCTTTCGGCGTGTGCAGCTGGCTGTCGTTACGCAGTTGTCCCACTTCCGAGGCCAGCTTCGCCTGATACTGTTTCAGCCATTTCAAACGCCAGCGGATCACGCCGGCGATAAGCAGCAAAGGCAGGCCCGCCAGGAAGGCAATCATCACCGCAGGCCAGGCTTTCTCCCAGTTCACGGTAATTTTCATGCTTTTGATCTGGGATTTCAGCGTTTCAGGGAAAGATTTAAACCAGTCCCAGTCCATGGGTTTGTTGCTGTTCACCCAGAAAATCTGCTGGGTCAGGATCTCCTGTAGGCTTTTAGATACGCTCATCAGCTGCTGCTGGTTGATTTGCAGGTTAATCGCCATCATCAGCTGATTGCCCAGCTGCTTATTAAGCTGATCGAGCAGTTCGCGGCGCATATCCACCACCTGCAACAGCGCGTCGTGAACTTCACCGTTTACTTCACTTGAATGGCCCTCTTCCACTTTGGCAACAAACGTGTCGCTCTGGAACAGGGCATCGCGCTGCTGGTTAACGTCAAACTGTTCAAGACGCAAATCCGCAATGCGGTTAGTCATGTCTTCCAGCTCGTCGGCGGACGGCAGCGTCTGCTGCTGCTGGTAGAGAATGCGCGACAGCAGCAGGCTGCCCTTCAGGACGGCAATCTGCTCTTTGATATTGCGCTCGGCCTGCAAAGCGCGATCCAGCCAGTTTTTGACTTTAATATTCTGCTGCACCAGCGCGCTGCCGCTTTCAGTTGCCTGAATCAGGCGTTCGCTCAGCTGATGGTTAATCTCCAGCTCCTGCTTCACCAGCGGATTGGCCTGGATGCGCGCCGTTTCGTCTGGCGAAACCGCTTCCTGCGCCGTTTTTTCGGTCAGCGTCAGGCGCTTGCTGTTCACCGCTTCCTGCAACAGCTGAAGCTGATGCTCGAGCCGGTTGATGTTCGCGTTCACGTAGTCACGCTGTTTTTGCAGCGCATCCTGCAACACCGTGTTGCCTTCCAGACTCTTACGCTGCTGTTCAATCTCCGCGTTCAGCAGTGTCTGCTGAATGTTCAGCAGCGTTTGCTGGCTCGGACGAAGCGCCCCTTCCCCCACGGTGATGCCATTCAGACGGTTACGTATCTGCTGGAGCTGTTGCGATGCGGAGTACATGGCGTTCTGCACGCGCTCAGGCTGGGTTTGCAGTGAAACCAGCTGGCTGTTGTAGGTCGAGAGATCGGACTGCGCCGTTTGCAAATCGTCCAGCAGCTGCGCCACGCGCGACTCAAGCTGGCGCAACGACAGGGTGGCGAGCGTTTTCCGGGTTTCATCATCGTTATCAACGTCGCTGAGCGCGTTCAGCGCCTCCGTTGCTTTACGCATGTTCTCCGGTGCCTGAGCAACCTTCTGCCGTAGCTGGGCCGTTTCGGCTTTGATGCGATCGATCTTATCCAGCGTTTCCAGGGTTTCCGTCAGGTCCTGCTGAACGAGCTTTTCCTGAGCGGAGAGATCTTTCTGTTTATTCAGGGTGTCGAGTTGCGACTGAACCTCGGCACGCGTCGGAACGTCACTGCCGTTGTCTGCACGGGCCCAGGAATGCGGTGCGTCTGCAAAGAAAAACAGCAGGATCAAAAAAACGGCCAGAACAGAATGTGTCGAGCGATAGGTGTGCAGCATAGTCGTGAATGTGATCTGAGAAATGACCGAAAATAGTCGGGCGTGAAGAATATCACGCCCGCCTGAAGCAGAATAGCGGGAAGGTTATCCTCTAAGACATTTCCTGGACAGGTTCAGGCAGTCAGCGGCGATTCCTCACTGCGGAGAGTCGGACAAAGCTGGCACATCTCAAGGAAGATCGCGACGTAGCTGCGCGCCTCTGCTTTCAAATCAAACGACTGCGGGGCAAAAAGCCAGTTTTCCATCAGGCCGGAAATATAGCTGCGCATCAGGATCGCCGCCCGGCGCGTTAACAGCGTGGCGGGAAGCATGTCGGCCTGCATACATTCCTTAAGAACCTGCTCGATGCGATCGTAGCTTTCCAGACACAGGTCGCGCTGTGCCTGCTGAACCACCGCCATTTCGCCAACGAATTCACATTTATGGAAAATGATTTCCATCATCAGACGTCGGCGTTCTTCCACAACGGTCGCTTCAAGGATATATACTAATATTTCTCTTAATACTGAGAGTGGATCGTGAGGGAATTTTGCCCGATACTCAGTCTCAAGATCGCTAATGCTGGACTCTGAAAGCTCCCAGATTTCACCAAACAGATCTGACTTGTCTTTAAAATGCCAGTAAATCGCTCCCCGCGTGACGCCCGCGGCCTGAGCAATCTGCGCCAGCGAGGTTGCCGAAACACCCTGCTGTGAGAACAAACGCATTGCCACATCCAGAATGTGTTGTCGGGTTTCCAGCGCTTGTTGTTTGGTTTTTCGTGCCATACGTTGATGAATTTACAGGAGTCAGATTTACATACATTTATGAATGTATGTACCATAGCATGACGATAATATAAACGCAGCAATGGGTTTTTAGACTCAGGACCCTTGATCAATTTGAAATCGGACACTCGAGGTTTACATATGAACAAAAACAGAGGGTTAACGCCTCTGGCGGTCGTTCTGATGCTCTCAGGCAGCTTAGCGCTTACAGGATGTGACGACAAAGAGGCTCAACAAGGAGCTCAGCAGGTGCCAGAAGTTGGCGTGGTGACGCTCAAATCCGAACCTCTCCAGATGACAACAGAACTACCGGGCCGCACCAGCGCCTACCGCATTGCGGAAGTGCGTCCGCAGGTGAGCGGTATCATCCTGAAACGTAACTTCACCGAAGGCGGTGATGTCAAAGCAGGTGAGTCTCTGTATCAGATTGATCCAGCAACCTACCAGGCGTCTTATGAGAGCGCTAAAGGCGATCTGGCGAAAGCAGAAGCGGCAGCCAAAATTTCGCAGCTGACGTTGAATCGTTACAAGAAACTGCTCGGCACGCAGTACATCAGCCAACAGGATTATGATTCTGCCCTGGCCGATGCGCAGCAAGCTAACGCGGCCGTTGTGGCGGCGAAAGCGGCGGTAGAAACCGCGCGTATCAACCTGGCCTACACCAAAGTGACCTCTCCTATCAGCGGTCGCATTGGTAAATCTGCCGTCACCGAAGGTGCGCTGGTGCAGAACGGTCAGACCAACGCGCTGGCCACCGTGCAGCAGCTTGACCCGATCTACGTTGACGTTACCCAGTCCAGCAACGATTTCCTGCGTCTCAAACAGGAGCTGGCCAGCGGTCAACTGAAACAGGAAAACGGTAAAGCCAAGGTTGAACTGGTTACCAACGACGGTATCGAGTTCTCGCAGACCGGTACACTGGAATTTTCTGATGTGACCGTCGATCAGACCACCGGCTCAATCACCATCCGAGCCATTTTCCCGAATCCGGATAAAACGCTGCTGCCGGGTATGTTCGTACGCGCGCGTCTGGAAGAAGGGACGAACCCAACCGCCATTCTGGTTCCTCAGCAGGGTGTGACCCGTACGCCACGCGGCGATGCGAGCGCGCTGGTTGTGGGTGCCGATAACAAAGTCGAAACGCGCAATATCACCGCAACGCAGGCGATTGGCGACAAGTGGCTGGTAACGAAAGGTCTGAAAGATGGCGATCGCGTGATTGTAACCGGTTTGCAAAAAGTTCGTCCTGGCGCGCAGGTCAAAGCTCAGGAAGTGAAATCTGACGACAAACAACAAGCGTCCGCCGCTGGCCAGTCAGAACAAACCAAGTCTTAACTTAAACAGGAGCCGTTAAGACATGCCTAATTTCTTTATCGATCGCCCCATATTTGCGTGGGTGATCGCCATTATCATCATGCTGGCCGGGGGACTTGCGATCCTGAAGCTGCCTGTTGCGCAATATCCAACGATTGCGCCACCGGCAGTAACGATCTCCGCAACCTACCCGGGCGCTGATGCGAAAACGGTGCAGGATACCGTTACGCAGGTTATCGAACAGAACATGAACGGTATCGATAACCTGATGTACATGTCCTCAAACAGTGACTCAACCGGTACGGTTCAGATCACCCTGACCTTTGAATCCGGTACGGATGCGGACATTGCACAGGTTCAGGTGCAGAACAAATTGCAGCTGGCGATGCCCCTGCTCCCGCAGGAAGTGCAACAGCAGGGCGTGAGCGTCGAGAAATCGTCCAGTAGCTTCCTGATGGTTGTCGGCGTGATCAACACCAACGGCACCATGACGCAGGAGGATATTTCCGACTACGTGGGCGCCAACATGAAGGATGCCATCAGCCGTACGTCCGGTGTGGGTGACGTTCAGCTGTTCGGTTCTCAGTACGCGATGCGTATCTGGATGGACCCGAATAAGCTTAACAACTTCCAGCTGACGCCGGTTGACGTGATCAACGCCATCAAAGCGCAGAACGCCCAGGTTGCCGCCGGTCAGTTAGGCGGTACGCCGCCGGTGAAAGGCCAGCAGCTTAACGCGTCTATTATCGCGCAAACGCGTCTGACCTCTGCGGATGAGTTCAGCAAAATTCTGCTCAAGGTGAATCAGGACGGTTCTCAGGTTCGCCTGCGTGACGTGGCGAAAGTGGAGCTGGGCGGCGAGAACTACGACGTTATCGCGAAATTCAACGGCAAGCCGGCATCTGGTCTGGGTATCAAACTGGCGACCGGCGCGAACGCCCTGGACACCGCGACGGCTATCCGTGCAGAGCTGAAGAAGATGGAACCGTTCTTCCCGTCAGGTCTGAAAATCGTTTACCCGTATGACACGACGCCGTTCGTAAAAATTTCGATTCACGAAGTGGTAAAAACCCTGGTTGAGGCGATCATCCTCGTCTTCCTGGTTATGTACCTGTTCCTGCAAAACTTCCGCGCGACGCTGATCCCAACCATCGCCGTACCGGTTGTATTGCTCGGGACCTTCGCGGTTCTGGCGATATTCGGCTACTCGATAAACACCCTGACGATGTTCGGGATGGTGCTCGCCATCGGCCTGCTGGTGGATGACGCCATCGTGGTGGTCGAAAACGTCGAGCGTGTGATGGCGGAAGAAGGCCTGCCGCCGAAGGAAGCGACCCGTAAATCGATGGGTCAGATCCAGGGCGCGCTGGTCGGTATCGCGATGGTACTGTCTGCGGTGTTTATCCCGATGGCCTTCTTCGGTGGCTCAACGGGTGCGATTTACCGTCAGTTCTCCATCACCATCGTGTCGGCGATGGCGCTGTCGGTGCTGGTTGCGCTGATCCTGACGCCAGCCCTGTGTGCGACGATGCTGAAGCCAATTCAGAAAGGCGGTCACGGCGAGCACAAAGGGTTCTTCGGCTGGTTTAACCGCATGTTTGATAAGAGCACGCATCACTACACCGACAGCGTGGGGAACATCCTGCGCAGCACCGGTCGTTACCTGCTGCTCTACATCATCATCGTGGTAGGGATGGCTTTCCTGTTCGTTCGTCTGCCAAGCTCGTTCCTGCCAGATGAAGACCAGGGCGTGTTCCTGAGTATGGCTCAGCTTCCGGCCGGTGCGACGCAAGAGCGTACGCAGAAAGTGCTGGATGAGATGACCGACTATTTCCTGACCAAAGAAAAAGACAACGTCGAATCCGTGTTTGCGGTTAACGGCTTTGGCTTCGCGGGTCGTGGTCAGAACACCGGTATTGCCTTCGTTTCTCTGAAAGACTGGTCTGAACGTCCGGGCGACGAGAACAAAGTTGAAGCGATTACCGGCCGTGCAATGGCTACCTTCTCGCAGATTAAAGACGCGATGGTCTTCGCCTTTAACCTGCCAGCGATCGTGGAACTGGGTACGGCGACCGGCTTCGACTTCCAGCTGATTGACCAGGGCGGTCTGGGCCACGAAAAACTGACTCAGGCGCGTAACCAGCTGTTTGGCGAGGTGGCAAAACACCCTGACCTGCTGGTGGGCGTGCGTCCTAACGGTCTGGAAGATACGCCGCAGTACAAGATCGATATCGACCAGGAAAAAGCGCAGGCGCTGGGTGTGTCCATCAGCGACATCAATACCACGCTGGGTGCAGCCTGGGGCGGTAGCTACGTCAACGACTTCATCGACCGCGGTCGCGTGAAGAAAGTGTACGTCATGTCCGAAGCGCAGTACCGCATGCTGCCGAACGATATCAACAACTGGTACGTTCGCGGTAGCGATGGCCAGATGGTGCCGTTCTCATCCTTCTCAACGTCACACTGGGAATACGGTTCGCCGCGTCTGGAGCGTTATAACGGCTTGCCATCGATGGAAATCCTCGGTCAGGCAGCGCCAGGTCGAAGCACCGGTGAAGCCATGAACCTGATGGAAGAGCTGGCCAGCAAACTGCCTGCGGGTATCGGCTACGACTGGACCGGCATGTCCTATCAGGAACGTCTGTCCGGTAACCAGGCCCCTGCCCTGTACGCCATTTCACTGATTGTGGTGTTCCTGTGTCTGGCGGCACTGTACGAGAGCTGGTCGATTCCGTTCTCCGTTATGCTGGTGGTTCCGCTGGGGGTTATCGGTGCGCTGCTTGCTGCAACGTTCCGTGGGCTGACCAACGACGTATACTTCCAGGTGGGCCTGCTGACAACCATTGGCTTGTCGGCGAAGAACGCGATACTTATCGTCGAATTCGCCAAAGATCTGATGGAGAAAGAAGGTAAAGGCCTGATTGAAGCTACGCTGGAAGCGGTTCGTATGCGTCTGCGTCCAATCCTGATGACGTCCCTGGCGTTTATCCTGGGCGTTATGCCGCTGGTTATCAGTTCAGGTGCAGGCTCCGGCGCGCAGAACGCGGTAGGTACTGGCGTTATGGGCGGTATGGTCACCGCGACGGTGCTTGCGATCTTCTTCGTGCCGGTGTTCTTTGTGGTGGTTCGTCGCCGCTTCAGCCGTAAGAATGAAGATGTTGAGCACAATCATTCGGTAGAACATCACTGATACCGGTTTCACATGATAAAAAGGCCGCATTTGCGGCCTTTTCATTTTCAGAAAAGATCATAAAATAGACCTAGTGTCGTTCTATTTATTTTCTTCTTTTTTATAAGGCCTGGCATAATAGGCCGAAAATCAATACGAAGAACTCAGCATTCTTTTATTATCATTTCGCGGTGTAAATTATTCGGACTATTCCTAACTTAAAGAAAATATCTGAGATATCTGGTTCCGGACTTCACATCAAACTTTGCGCTAACTCAATGAATTTTAAGGAACCGATAAAAAACTGCGTTTTTTACTGATTAACGCGTTCCCTGCCAAAGGAACATTTGCGTAAAGGCTCGCACAGTAACGTTTTAATTGTAATTTTTCGTAATAGCGCGATGAAATCTTGATCAGAGTGGCTTATAGTTAGAGTTATCAGGAACACAGCTCCCGTGTAGCTAAGCAAGTTGTATCCATCCCGACATGATGTTCGGTGAGTAAAAAATCACTCAGAAGGGGATGCGCTATGGACGAGTACTCGCCAAAAAGGCATGATATCGCGCAGTTGAAATTTCTCTGCGAATCCTTGTACCATGACTGCCTCGCCAATCTTGAAGAAAGTAACCATGGCTGGGTGAACGATCCAACGTCTGCTATCAATTTACAGCTAAACGAGCTGATTGAGCATATCGCTACCTTCGCACTTAATTATAAAATTAAGTACAATGAAGATAATAAGTTGATAGAGCAAATTGATGAATACCTGGACGACACCTTTATGTTGTTCAGCAGCTACGGCATTAACGCACAGGATTTGCAGAAATGGCGTAAATCAGGAAACCGTCTATTTCGCTGCTTCACGAATGTCAGCAGAGCTAATCCGGTTAGTCTTTCCTGTTAAAATTATTACAATTACTAAGGTGAATTTATGTCTGATAAACCATTAACTAAAGTCGATTATTTGATGCGCCTGCGACGCTGCCAGTCAATTGACACACTCGAGCGGGTTATTGAGAAAAATAAATACGAGCTGTCCGATAATGAACTGGCGGTATTTTATTCAGCTGCCGACCATCGTCTTGCTGAACTGACCATGAATAAACTGTATGACAAGATCCCCACTTCGGTGTGGAAATTTGTTCGTTAATCGTTGAAGAGAGACTGTAAAGGCACTACGCCCGTTGTTAAGCTGAATTTACCTTCGAACTACGCTTCAAGTGCAAACGCCAGGTTCCCGTGTAAAACGTATCTATGCTCAAGAATGTTGTGACTACCGTCACAGCCATTTTTAGGGAACGTTCCCTTTCTGGCTAATCCTCTTTACGCTACGTAAAACGATTCCAGTGAGGTTCCCATGAGTGAAGAAAAACAGAAGATGATTGCAGGTGAATATTACCGCCCTGGCGACGACACGTTAAGGGCTGACCGTTTACGCGCGCGTCATCTTATTCACCGCTATAACCATACCGCCCCCGATGAGAAAGCCGAACGACGCGCCTTGTTAGCTGACCTGCTGGGTCAAAGCGAAGGCGCCTATATAGAGCCGAGCTTCCGCTGCGACTACGGCTATAACATCTACCTGGGCAACAATTTTTACGCTAACTTCGACTGCGTTATGCTGGACGTCTGCCCTATCCGTATTGGCGATAACTGTATGCTCGCGCCGGGCGTGCACATCTATACGGCCACGCATCCCCTGGACGCGACCGCGCGTAACAGCGGGCTTGAGTATGGCAAACCGGTCAACATAGGCCACAACGTCTGGATTGGCGGACGGGCGGTCATTAACCCGGGCGTGACCATTGGCGATAATGCGGTTATCGCGTCCGGTGCGGTTGTGACCAAAGACGTGCCGGCCAATGCGGTCGTGGGCGGAAATCCCGCGAAAATCATAAAAATGCTCTAAGGCCCCCTGAGTAACTGTTATGCTTTTTCCCGTCATAACTGTTACTTTCCACGCCTGACCCCCTCTCATAAAATAGGCAGATCACCTGTATTTTCAATATGTATAAAGGCAAAAAATGACAGAGATACAGCGCCTGCTTACCGCCACCATCGACGATCTCAATGCCCGCGAAAAGCGCGACAATCGCCCGCGCTTTAGCATCAGCTTTATCCGTAAACACCCCGGACTGTTCGTTGCGATGTACGCCGCCTGGCTGGCGACGCTTATCGTCATGCTGAGGTCTGAAACGCTGGTCGATTCCGTCTGGCTGCTGGTTGTGTTGTTCGTGGTGTTTAACGCGTTCTTCTTTTTCGACGTTAACCCGCGCTACCGGTATGAAGATATCGACGTGCTAGATTTCCGCGTGTGCTACAACGGCGAGTGGTACAACACGCGCTACGTGCCGCCCGAGCTTATTGACAGCATCATGCGCTCACCTTCAGTCGAGGCCGGGCTTAAAGAGAAGCTGCAAAAAATGGTGGCGAGGAAGGGAGAGCTTTCGTTTTATGACGTTTTCACGCTCTCTCGCCCTGCTAACGGCTAGCAGGGCTGTTGCCGGAGAAGAGGCGCTAAGCATCCGCTTAGCGCCTTTTTTTACGTCCCTGTACGGCCTTAAAGCGCGGATTGGATTTGCAAATAACGTACAGACGCCCTTTGCGCCTGACGATCTGGCAATCCGGATGCCGTTGCTTTGCGCTACGCAGCGAGTTAAGTACCTGCATGGTTAGCCTCGCTTCGCATCAAGAAAGCCGCCAAAACGCTTGCGGAAGCGCGCCGCGCTGCCGTCCGTGGAGAAGGTCTTCTGCTTCCCGGTATAAAACGGATGCGATTTTGATGAGACATCAAGGGTGACGTAAGGATACGTTTCGCCGTCGAGCTCGATTTCCCGGTCCGTCTTGATGGTTGAGCCAACGCGGAAGTATTCATTAGCCGTGGTGTCGTGGAACACAACGGTGCGATAGGCTGGATGGATATTCGGTTTCATATCTGACTCTCGTGTATTGTTATAACATAACAAAATACTAGCCGAGCCTTGCTGCAAAAACAACCCCCAGGACGATCCAGCGCACTTTTGGCTTTTATCCAAAGGTGGATTCAGATACCTGCCTGCGACTTTCGCATGCTATAACTATATCATTTAGCACTAAAATCTTTCTCCTCTGGCGCGCAAACTCACTGCCCTTCATGGGCAAATGGGAAGGAAAAACGGCATGCGAACCCGACATCTGGTGAGCCTGGTCACGGGCGTACTGATCATTTCTGTGCTGGTCCCCGTTTGCCTCAGTATCTGGCTGGCGCATCGTCAGGCAGAGGAAAAGTTTGTGGAGGCGCTGGACGGCTATGCCTCGCGCGTCCTGATCCGTACCGACAGAGTTGTCGTGCAGGCTAAACAGGCGCTCACGCACCTACAGTCGTTCAACGCCCCGCCCTGCACTCCCTTGCATTTACGTGAAATGCGCCGGGTCGCGTTCTCCTGGCGCTATGTTCAGGAAGTGATGTATGTCGATAACCTGAAGCCGCTCTGCTCTTCCCTGGAACAGTCGAGTAATACGGAGGCTCTGCCGCCTCCGGTGCGCATCACTGAGGACGGTTACAGCACGTGGCTCACCTCGCAAAACGACCTCGGCATTCACCGCTATATGGTGGTGATCGGGAAAGGGCATTATCTGGTGATGGTCGATCCGGCATCGCTTGTAGATGTCGTTCCGTTCGGCGAAATCTCGATGGATGCCGCCCTGGTGGGCAACACGACACAGCGCATATTTGCCAGAAGTCATGTCCTCGATCCGCATATCCTCTCGATTGTTAAGGATCGGCAGGAGATGACGAGCGTTCAGTACAACGGCTCGATGTACATTCTGAAGCCCGTGCCCGAGCTGGGGTTTACCGTCATTGCCTGGGCCTCGCTGAAGCCGCTGGCGGAAGCCTGGCACCAGCAGCTGCTCATCTGGCTGCCGGCTGGCGTGCTGATTAGCCTGGCGGCGGCCCTGATTGTTCTGCGGATCCTCCGCCGGCTACAGTCTCCGCGTAACCGCCTGATGGACGCGATAAACAACCGGGAGATCCAGGTTCACTATCAGCCCATCGTGGCGCTGTGCAGCGGCAAACTGGTAGGAGCCGAAGCGCTGATGCGCTGGCCGCAGCCGGATGGCAGCAACCTGTCGCCAGATATATTCGTCCCTCTGGCTGAGCAAACGGGGCTGATTTCCCAGTTAACGCTGCTGGCAATCGATAAGATCTTCGACGAGCTGGGCGACTGGCTGCATCATCATCCGGAGCTGCACATTTCCGTTAACCTGGCCCCAGCCGATTTAACGTCCGTGGAGCTGCCGCGCCTGCTGAGCCAGCTGCTGAACAGATGGAAAGTCCACCCGCGGCAGATTGCGCTGGAGTTAACCGAGCGCGGCTTCGCCGATCCCGCCGTCAGCGCCCCGGCCATCGCGGCGTTTCGCCGTGCCGGACACGCCGTCTACATTGACGATTTTGGTACAGGCTACTCCAGCCTGAGCTATCTCCAGGATCTGGATGTCGATACCCTGAAGATCGATAAATCTTTCGTGCACGCGCTGGAGTATAAAAACGTCACTCCGCACATTATCGAAATGGCAAAATCGCTCGAGCTGGCGATGGTGGCAGAAGGCATCGAAACGGAAGGACAGATTGCCTGGCTGCATCGCCACGGCGTGCAGTACGGACAGGGCTGGTACTACAGCAAGGCGCTGCCTGAAGCGGAATTCATTCTCTGGGCCGAGCGTAATCTCAACACCGGCTCCGCCTGAGCGGAGCCGGTGCTTTTATTCAGCCGTTCTGCTGCCAGCAGAAGGTGTAGCGCAGCTGCCGGTTTTGCAGAAGGAAGTCCGGCGCCACGCTCGGGCTCCAGGAATCATCTCCCCCCACGCCCATGTGGAAGGCGTCCAGGTTCAGCCAGCAGCCCGGCTCTTCCCGCAGCAGATGCTGATGCGTTGTCTCATGCAGCTGCTGCTGGCTGTAGCGGCTCACGGAGAAATGGAACCGCCCCTGCAACCGATGCGCGCCAAACGCCAGCTCGCGGGTGTCGCAGCGCAGGCCGTTCTCCGTCGGGAAGATATACGGCGTGTGCATGGCTTCCAGCGGAAGCGTCCAGCGTCCCTGCTGCGCCGTCAGCTTTCTGTCCGGATAATTTTCCAGCGGCCCCAGCCCCAGCCAGCGCACGGTTTCCGGGACATCCACCAGCATAACGCTCAGGCCCACGCGAGCAGGCTCGGGAATATCAGACGCTACCGTCACCTGCACGTCACCGTGCAGCGCGCCGCGATCGTTAATCCGCCAGACCTTACGGCTGACAAACAGCGCTTTCCCCCGGAATTCCCAGACGTGTTGCGTGGTCACCACCACCTCACGGGCGTGCTGTTCTGCTTCACACTGGAGAAGGCGCGGCGACATCTCATACATCCCCGCCGCCTTCCAGCGCTCCACCCACGCGTTCGGATCGATGCGGGTCGCCTCGCTGACGCCGATATCATTGTCCAGCGGCGCGCGGGTAAAGTTATCCGTTAGCGGAGAACGGAGCGTTTCAGCCCCCGCGTTCCACCACTGGGTCAGGTATCCGGTAAGGCGGCTAAACTGCCAGCGCTGCTGCTGATGGACAATCTCCAGCGCCTCGCCGCACGCGGTTAGCTGCGGGGCCGTACCTTCCACATTCGCGGGCGCAACGTACAGCGGAGCCGGGAGCGGCCACTGATCCCAGGCACAACGGTGGCCGGACGGCGACCACGGCGTCTCCTGCGGCTGAACAACTTCCACATTGAGCCAGACCTCACCCGGCTCAGCGGCAAGTTCAGGCAGCGGGATCTCGATGCGTTGCGCCGCCTGGGGCGCGACAGAAAGCGTCATGCCGCCACAAGCCACTACCGCACCGTCACGCGCCACCGACCATTGCAGACGTTCGTTGTCGGTATGACGGAACAGATAATCGCTCTGTACCTCGACGACCAGCGGAGAGGTGCTCACCAGCGTAAAGGTAAAGAACTGCTGGGCACGCTGCGCCTCGAAAAGGGCGGGATGCGGGGTGCGATCGGGGAACACCAGCCCGTTGAGGCAGAACTGACGATCGTTGGGCTTATCGCCAAAATCGCCGCCGTAGGCCCAGAACGCCGCGCCATTTTCCTCTTTTTTGGTTAATGCCTGATCGACCCAGTCCCAGACAAAGCCCCCCTGCAACCGGGGATGGCTGCGGAATGCCTGCCAGTAGCTGGCAAAGCCGCCAAAGCTGTTGCCCATTGCGTGGGCATACTCGCACAGGATCAGCGGACGGGTTTCGTCCGGCATGCCGATCCACTTTTTAATCGACCACTTTGGCACCGCCGGGAACGGCTGATCCTGATCGACGCGGGCATACATCGGGCAAATAATATCGGTTGCCGCCGTACTGGCGCCGCCGCCTTCGTACTGCACCGGACGCGTGGGATCGGTGGTTTTCAGCCAGCGGTACAGCGCATCGTGGTTCGCTCCATGACCAGATTCGTTCCCCAAAGACCAGATGATGACTGACGGATGATTCCGGTCCCGCTGCACCATACGCGTTACGCGCTCGCTCATGGCGGGCAGCCAGCGCGGATCGTCCACCAGGCGGCTCATCGGCACCATGCCATGGGTCTCGATATTCGCCTCATCAACCACGTACAGGCCATAGCGATCGCAAAGCGTGTACCACAGAGGATGGTTCGGATAATGCGAGCAGCGCACGGCGTTGAAGTTATGCTGCTTCATCAGTTCAATGTCGCGGCGCATGGTCGCCTCATCCATCACCTGCCCCTTCTCAGGATGATGTTCGTGACGGTTCACGCCGCGGATCAGCAGCGGCTTGCCGTTAAGCTTCAGCAGACCATTGCTGATTTCGACGCGCCTGAAGCCGACATCGCAGGCTTCGGTCTCCAGCACACTGCCCTGCGCATCACGAAGCGACATTGTCAGACGATAGAGTTCTGGTGTTTCGGCGCTCCACAACGCGGGATCGTTCACGGGCATCGCAACCGTGAGCCGCTCCGCCCAGCTGCCGCGTTCATCGACGATGGCCGATCCTGGCTGCTGCGTGGTTTGCGCGCAGGCTTCGCCGTTACGCCACAGGATAAATGCCACCTCGCATTCGGCGTAGCGTGAGCCTTCCAGCGCCACGTCAACACGGAGTATCGCCCGATCGCATTCGGCATTCAGATCGGTCACGACCTGATAATCGGCAATCCGCGTTTCCGGCTTATGCAGCAGCGAAACGTCACGGAAAATGCCGCTCATCCGCCACATGTCCTGATCTTCCAGGTAGCTTCCGTCGCACCAGCGTAATACCATCACCGCCAGGCGGTTTTGCCCCGGTTGCAGCACCGCGCTAAGGTCAAACTCCGCGGGCAGACGACTGTCCTGCGAATAGCCCATCCACTGGCCGTTACACCACAGATGAAAAGCGGAATTGACCCCGTCGAAAATAATGCGGGTCTGTCCGCTGCGCGGCCAGGCGTCATCCACCTCAAATGTGAGCGAGTAACAGCCGGTTGGGTTTTCAGCCGGAACATACGGCGGGTTCACATTTATCGGATAGGTGACGTTGGTATAAATGGGGGTATCAAACCCCTCCATCTGCCAGTTCGACGGCACGGGCATCTTAACGGCGTCAGCAAGATCGTCCGATACCCAGGCCTCGGGAACCTGCTCTGGCGCGGCGAAAAAGCTGAATTGCCAGACGCCGTTAAGCGAGAGCTTGCTCAGCGAAGGCTTATCCACCCGGGCGTGTATTTCATCGCGCCAGCTATGAAAAGGCGCATGTGCGGCCAGACGGTTCCATTGCGTCACGCCAGGGTTTTCCCAGTCACGACGAGCCAGAAGTGCGCTGAGGGTCAGCGGTAATGTAGAAGACATATCAACCTCTTTGCGAAGCGCTCACAATTTTAGTCAACATGCCCTGGCAAACGGTGGCGGTAAAGACTTTGATCGTCACCAGGCGAGCCCGATCACAAAAGCGCTAGCTACGCGCCAGTTTCTCCGCCAGCAGCGCCAGCGTTCGTAGCTGCTGCGCCAGATCTTCACGATCGGCCTGCTGCGTCGCGTGCGGCGCGGTGGAGTGACGAACGATCAGCGTAACGGGAAGCTGTTTTTGCCAGCGTTCGTCGTGAGGAGTGGGCGCCAGGAGCCACTCCACGCTGCGCTCACCGGCCTCGCGGAACGCCTGCCGAATGGTGGTCAGCGGAGGTGAAAACCATGCGCTGTCGGCCGTATCATCAAATCCGACCACCGAGATCTGACCCGGTACCGCAATCCCTTTTTCCGCACAGGCGCGTATAACGCCGAGCGCCATCTGATCGTTCGCAACGAGGATCGCGTCGGGCAGCGCCGGGCCCGATAAAAGCTGATGCCCTTTCTCGTAGCCGGAGGCCGCGCTCCAGTCGCCCTGCGCCACTGCAAACGCCTCCACGCCGGACTGAGCGAGCGCGGTTTTCCATCCCGCCAGACGCGCCCGGGCAGAGACGGAACTTTCCGGACCGGCGAGCAGCGCAATTCGCCGGTGCCCCAGCGAAAGCAGATGCTCCGCCCCCAGGCCAGCGCCCTGTTCGGCATTGAACACGAGGCTGTTCACCCTGGCTGAGGAGGAAACATCGAGAAAAAGAACCGGGATCGGCGAAGCCATTTCCTGAAGCATTTCTGCCTGTGCATCTTCCAGCGGAACGTTCACCAGCAGCGCCTCCACGCGCTGCGCCAGTAACTCCTGCAAAGCAGCCTGACACTGCGCGGGCTGTTCCACCATAGAGATGAGCACGCTTGCCCCCTGCTCCACTGCCCGGGATTTTACGGCTGAGACGATTTGCGACGGCGCATGCAGCGCCAGATCGGTCGTTATCAACCCGAGCGTGCGGGTGCGTTTCCCGGCCAGCTGCTGCGCGCCACGGTTAGGCACATAGTGTAGCGCCGCCATGGCCTGGCGGACCTTTTCCCGCGTGCGGGCAGAAACGTGTTCCGCGTCGTTAATCACCCGGGAAACGGTCTGATAAGAAACGCCCGCCTCGCGGGCAACGTCATAGAGAGTGATCGCTTTCATACATTCTGGCGTCGCAAAAAGTGTAGCCACTATTCTGACACAGTTACGCCATTATAGCCTGTGAGCGCTTCGCAAAATTAGACAATCCGCTCCGGCTGCGGTGCTTCCTGAACGCGCGGCCTGTGGCGAAACCACGGCAAACAGAGCTGGATCAGCGGGCCGATGGTTAACGCATACAGCACGGTTCCAACGCCAAACGCTCCCCCGAGGAGGTAGCCGATGATTAACACGCTCACCTCGATCGCGGTACGCACGCTGCGAATCGACCAGCCGAGCCGGGCGTGTATACCGGTCATCAGGCCGTCGCGCGGGCCAGCACCAAAACCCGCCCCGATATACATCCCGGTGGCAAGGGCGTTAACCACAATGCCCGAAACCAGCAGGATAATGCGTACGGGCAGCGAGGTGAGTTCCGGGATCAGCGCCATTGACGCATCAGCCGCCAGGCCGATACAAATCACGTTACTGACCGTACCCAGCCCCGGAAGCTGACGCAGCGGGATCCACAGCAGCAGCACCGCTGCTCCGGTTAAAATAATCACCGTGCCGATGCTCATCCCGGTCTGGATGGCGACGCCAAGGTGGAAGACATTCCAGGGGTCTACCCCCAGATCCGAACGAATAAACATAGCGGTTGAAAGCCCGTACAGGCCTAAACCGACATAAAGTTGTACCAGACGACGTACCATTTTCTCTTCTCCGAAGAACCCGGTTCCATCTTCGGTGAAAATGGCACTATGATTAATGTCCAGTTTTCAAATAGTGGACTGCTCATGTCATCACGTCGTTTTGGTAGTCAGTCTCTGGTTCGCCTGTTAGGGCACTGGCAGCAAGCCTCTTCCCGCACCCCGCTGTGGCGCCAGCTGGCTGACGCGCTACGCCTGTTGATTCTGGATGGCAGGCTGGCGCTAAACACTCGCCTGCCCGGTGAGCGGGAGCTGGCCGCTGCACTGGACGTCAGCCGCACCACCATCAGCAGCGCGCTGGCACATCTGCGGGAAGAGGGGTATCTGGAGAGCCGTCAGGGCAGCGGTTCGCGCGCGATCCTGCCCGACAGCCGCGCGGTGCCCACCCTTTCCACTGCCAGCGCGGCGCTTGATCTCTCTACCGCCGCGCTCAACGCGGGGCCCGAGATCCACCAGGCCTACGCCCACGCACTGACGGCCCTCACGCCGAACCTGGCGCTAACCGGGTACGATCAGCTCGGGCTCCCGGCCCTGCGTGAAGCCATTGCCGCCCGCTACACCGCACGGGGTTTGCCGACCCGGGCAGATGAAGTGATGGTGGTGAACGGCGCCGTCAGCGGCTTCGCCCTGATCTTAAGAATGATGACCGGTCCCGGGGATCGCGTGGTGGTGGATCATCCTACCTACCCGCTGGCGATCGCCGCCATTCAGGGGGCGCTCTGCCGGCCCGTGGGCGTCTCGCTGCCTGAAACGGGCTGGGATACCGACGGTTTTGCCGCAACGCTTGCCCAGACCGCCCCGCGTCTGGCCTATCTGATGCCGGATTTTCATAATCCGACGGGGCGCTGTATGGATGCCGCAACGCGCCAGACCATAACCCACATTGCCGCGCAAACCCGCACCACGCTGGTCGTGGATGAAACCATGGTCGATCTCTGGTTCGATGCTCCCCCGCCGCCGCCCCTGGCCGCCTTTAACCCGGAGGCCGCCGTAATAACGCTGGGCTCCGCTGGAAAAAGCTTCTGGGGCGGGCTTCGTCTCGGCTGGATCCGCGCCTCGTCCCGCACTATCGCCACGCTCGCGCAGACGCGCGACACGCTGGATCTGGGCTCACCGGTGCTGGAACAGCTGGCCACGCTGTGGCTTATCGAAAACAGTGAAACTTTTCTGCCCGCTCGCCGGAAAATGCTGGCAGAACGGCGCGACCGCTGCGGCCAGATGCTGCGGGAACATTTTCCCGAATGGCGGTTCCAGGAAGCGGAGGGAGGACTTTCATACTGGATAGAGTTACCCGGCATGCTGGCGACGCAGCTGGCGGCACGCGCCGAGACGACGGGCATCATTATGGGCACCGGCACGCGCTTTGGGCTTTCAGGTGCGTTTGACCGCTACCTGCGCATGCCCTTCTCCCTCAATCCGCCAGAACTTGAAGAGGCATTATTGCGGATCAAACCGCTGTGGCTTGCCTTAAACAGAAGTACACCGTCAGTAAAACGGAGCCTGGTGTAAATTTTTCGCCATAAACAATAAAAACTGCTGACTGTAACGCATGCAGTCAGCAGTTTTCATGAAGAACAACTTAATGTTGAGGAGGAATCGGGAAGCCTTTCAGTGAAATAATGAAATTATCCCCTTCTTTCTTTATTTTTGCACCGGTGTCACACCAGTCAGATGCAATTCGAAAGAACTCGTCACTTCCTACATTCCAGCCAAGACGAACATGTTTCACGTAGCCGGAACGTAACAGATTACAGGCCTCGTTGTAGTCGCTGGCCGTCGATAGTTGTTGTTTCATTTTCTCTTCTTCAGAAGTTTACGTAGTGCTTTGATTTCTTTAGGAGTAAATGGAGTTACGCTCTCTTCTTCCGTATGCTGATTATCAATATCCTCTTCCGATACTCCCGCCTCTTCTACCGCTTCAAACGCCAGCAGCAGCAGTTTCTCTGTGGTCACGCTTAAATTCTCATTATTATCTTCCGCATAGTGGCGAAGTCTTTCTTTTAGCGCTTCATCAATTTTAACGTTTAAAACCGCAGTAACCATGATTGTCACATCCTTTCGGAACACGTGTTTAATTTAATACACGAAGATATGTATGTTATCCAGATATATATTTTTTTGCTTATGACAACAAAAAGACGCCCGATAATAAAATGACCGTCTATTATTACAGGTTTATGACAATATTATTTCAGTTAAATGAAAAACATATTACGACACAGCATAAAGGCGTACTATTTTCAGGGTTTAATAAGCGGGAAGATTGGTGAGGAGCACAAATGGGTGGGGGCCCTGCCAGCTACATCCCGGCACCCACGTCGTCTGCCCTGGCTGCTTCCTTCCGGACCTGACCTGGTGAACAGAGTAGCGTTGCGGGAGAACCAACAGAGCCCCCATTGAGAGCGTTGATAACCAACGCGCTGGCGCATTATCCCTGTGGAGCACTACAATTGCAAGCCGCTGGCAACCGGATGCTGGATTATTGCGCAAACTGCCCCGGCAATCTGCTTTATCTTCGTTTACCCTACCCCTTCGCTGATTTTCCGCAGGAGAAACAATGGACGAACATGACACTTTCCCACATCGAGTGTGGCAAATTGTGGCCTCAATTCCGGAAGGTTATGTCACTACCTATGGTGAAGTTGCCCGACTCGCAGGTTCTCCACGCGCGGCGCGTCAGGTTGGCGGTGTGCTAAGAAGACTACCGGAGGGGAGCACGTTACCGTGGCATCGGGTCGTTAACCGCCATGGCGCGATCTCTCTCACCGGGCCAGACTTGCAGCGCCAGCGTCAGGCATTACTCTCAGAAGGGGTTCAGGTGTCCGGGTCAGGACAGATTGATATGCAGAAGTATCGGTGGGAGTACTGACGCCCTCTTCAGGAGGCCTGAAGAGGGCGAAAGAAAATTACAGCTGAGTCGGCGCTGTTGGCAGAGCCGGCTGGTTGGACTGTGGCGCAACGGGCACTGCCGTTTGCTGGACAGGAACCAGGGTCAGGTCGATTTTGGTGCCGCCTTTATTAACCGCTTCCTGGACGGTATCGGTGATAAAGACCAGCTTATCGTTGATCGTTACCGCCGCGCTCAGGAGGATACGCGCGTTAGGCTGCACGTCAGACGGGTTATACGGCAGCACGAAGCTGAACGGCGCCTGTTTACCTTCTGTACGAACCGCGCGCTGGGCCAGCACCTTCGACGGTGCATCCGCCAGAGAGGCATCGGACAGCGTAACCGTGAGTACCGCGTCCGGCGGCAGAGCAACTTTCTGCTTGATCCAGATAGTACCGGATACGTTAGGCTGTCGGATGGCTTGCTGTGAAAGGGTGTTAATCCCGTTTGGGGTTGCCGTTGGCACCGGGACATCGGCACTCTTATCCGCACAGGCGGACAGCGCTACCGCCATTGCAACACCGCTTAACATAGGCACGAGTTTCATTGAAGTCTCCTTATCATCAATGCACCGGCGGGATCGATCCCATCCGATGTCGTTTTATTCACATAACGTAAACAAGTGTGGCACAAATCACGGATTAATGCCTAATTTTGGCCTGGTATTAAGATAATTCCACCCATCGGACCACTCTCGTTTCTGCGTTATACTCTGCGTATCTTTCGCCACGGCGTTTATTGAGGACCACTATGAGTCAGGCACTGAACAATCTGCTGACATTGCTGAACCTGGAAAAAATAGAAGAAGGGCTGTTTCGCGGACAGAGCGAAGATTTAGGCTTACGCCAGGTTTTTGGCGGCCAGGTCGTGGGGCAAGCGCTGTATGCCGCAAAGGAGACCGTCCCGGCAGACCGTCTGGTGCATTCGTTCCACAGCTACTTTTTACGCCCTGGCGACAGCGCTAAACCGATTGTGTACGACGTGGAAGTTCTGCGTGACGGCCAAAGCTTCAGCGCCCGCCGCGTGGCGGCCATCCAGCACGGTAAACCCATCTTTTACATGACCGCCTCGTTCCAGGCGCCAGAGCCGGGGTATGAGCATCAAAAAATGATGCCCCCTGCCCCGTCGCCGGACGATCTGAAATCGGAAACCGACATCGCTCGCGCGCTCGCGCATCTGTTGCCGCCGCAGGTAAAAGAGAAGTTTCTGTGCGATAAGCCACTGGAGATCCGCCCGGTAGAATTTCATAACCCTATGAAGGGTCACGCTTCCGAGCCCACCCGTCAGGTGTGGATCCGCGCCAACGGCAGCGTTCCGGCAGATTTGCGCGTGCACCAGTATCTGCTCGGGTATGCGTCGGATTTCAACTTCCTGCCGGTTGCGCTACAGCCGCACGGTGTGGGATTCCTGGAAAAAGGGATGCAGGTTGCCACGATTGACCACTCTATGTGGTTCCACCGTCCGTTCGATATGAACCAATGGCTGCTTTACAGCGTGGAGAGTACCTCTGCGTCCAGCGCGCGCGGCTTTGTACGCGGGGAGTTTTATACCCAGGATGGCGTGCTGGTGGCCTCGACGGTCCAGGAAGGGGTCATGCGTAACAGAGGATGATGTAAAAAGCCCGGTAACGCTACGCTTACCGGGCCTGAGGATCCTGTTTTTGCAGGCCGGGTAGACGAAGCCGCCACCCGGCAAACCACGCAAATCATGCGTTATAAGCATTCTCGCCGTGGCTGTTGACGTCCAGACCTTCGCGCTCCTGCTCTTCCGGCACGCGCAGCCCGACGGTCATATCGGCCAGCTTGTAGCCGATAAAGGCCACTACGCCCGACCAGACAACGGTAATAGCAATGCTTTCCAGCTGAACCAGCACCTGGTGCATCATGGTCACGCCTTCCGCGTAGCCCACGCCGCCGAGAGACTGCGCCGCGAAGATACCCGTCATCACGCAGCCGATGATGCCGCACACGCCGTGCACGCCGAACACGTCGCACGGATCGTCAACGCGCAGAATACGTTTCAGCGCGGTAACGCCCCACAGCCCCGCCAGACCGGCGACGATGCCGATCAGCAGCGCGCCGCCCACGCCCACGTAACCGCACGCTGGCGTGATGCCCACCAGGCCGGCAATCGCCCCTGAACAGGCACCCAGCAGCGAAGGCTTGCCGCGAACGGCCCACTCGCCAAATACCCACGAGAGGATAGCGCCGGCGGTTGCCACTACGGTATTCACGAAGGCCAGCGCGGCGATTTCGTTAGCGGCACTGGCTGAACCGGCGTTAAAGCCGAACCAGCCAAAGTAGAGGATGGCTGTGCCGGTAAAGACCATCGGCAGGTTGTGCGGTTTGAACGCTTCTTTCCCGAAGCCCACGCGTTTGCCAATCAGGTATGCGCCGACCAGGCCTGCTACCGCGGCGTTGATGTGCACAACGGTACCGCCCGCAAAGTCCAGTGCGCCATGGGAAGCCAGCAGACCGCCGCCCCAGACCATATGCGCAATCGGGATATAGGAGAGCGTCAGCCAGACCACCACAAAAATCAGTACCGCAGAGAAGCGGATACGCTCGGCCAGCGCGCCCACAATCAGCCCTACGGTGATGCAGGCGAACGAGCCCTGGAACGCGACGTGAATATACTGATAGAAGCTGCCCATTACCGCAGTCAGCTCGATATTTTTCAGCATCGCCCAGTTAACGTTGCCGAAGAAGGCGTTACCCTCGCCAAAGGCCAGCGAGTAACCGTAAACCACCCACAGCACGCACACCAGCGCGAACGTCACGGCAACCTGCGTCAGCATGGAGAGCACGTTCTTGCCGCGGATCAGACCGCCGTAAAACAGCGCGATGCCCGGGATCGTCATGAACAGCACCAGTGCGGTGCAAATCATCATAAACGCGTTATCGGCTTTGTCTGCCACGGCAGGTGCAGCCATTGCCAGGCCCGGCAGCAGCGCCAGCGACCCCAGAGCTGTTTTCATTGTTGTTCTCTTCATTTTCTCGATCCCTATCACTGTGTGCCAGGAGTTACTTACAACGCCGCTTCGTCAGATTCGCCGGTACGGATGCGAATGACGCGCTGTAGTTCAGCAACGAAAATTTTGCCGTCGCCAATTTTGCCGGTGTAGGCCGCTTTGCTGACCACATCAATCACCTCATCAAGCTGATCGTCGGCAATCGCCACGTCAATCTTCACTTTTGGCAGGAAGTTAACGCTGTATTCCGCCCCGCGATAAAGCTCGGCATGACCTTTCTGACGCCCAAAGCCTTTCACTTCGGTGACGGTCAGCCCCTGAATACCCATTGAAGACAGCGCTTCGCGCACGTCTTCGAGTTTGAATGGTTTGATTACCACCGTAACCAGCTTCATAAATCCCCTCCAGTCAGAATTCGGTAATGGCCGCAGCTAACACGAAAGGGACATTGCAAAGGGTGTGCCAGAAGTGAAATGTGAGAAGGAAAGCGGCGCGGCGCGCATGCTCAGAGAACGGGTGAAAAAAAACGCACCATGACGGTGCAGGGTGCGTTTCCGTTTTGCACCAACAGGTATGTCTGTTAGCACATTGCCTTGGAATGGTGCATCAGGCGCTGAGTGACTCATCCTCGCGTACGCTGGCGGCCAGCTCGTCGCCTGCCAGCTGCAACTGATACATCTGCCAGTAGCGCCCTTTTGCCTCAAGCAGCTCCCTGTGCGTTCCCCGTTCAACGGCCTGGCCACGGTGCAGCACCAGAATGGTATCGGCATCGACGATGGTTGAGAGGCGGTGGGCGATCACCACAAGCGTGGTGCGATCCCGCACGGCAGCCAGCGCCTGCTGGATCGCCTGCTCGGTACCGGAGTCGATGCTGGCGGTCGCTTCATCCAGAATCAGCACCTGCGGCGTCTCAATCAGCACGCGCGCCAGCGCCAGAAGTTGCTTTTGCCCGACGGAGAGGTTGTTGCCCTGCTCGCCCAGCCGGGTATAGATCCCCTCGCTTAACCCGCGCGCCAGATCCGCCAGCTGTACCGTCTCCAGCACCTCCCAGACCTGCTCAGGCGTGAACGGTCGCCCCAGCGTCACGTTGGCATAAAAGGTATCGGCCAGCACCACCGGATCTTGCTGCACCATCGCGACGCCCTTGCGCAACGCGTTGTGGCTAAGCGCGGCAAGAGGCCGTCCGTCCAGACGGATCTCCCCCTGCGTCAACGGATAGTAGCCCATCAGCAAACTGGCGAGCGTACTTTTGCCGCTGCCGGTATGCCCAACCAGGGCGACAAAACCGCGCGACGGCACATCCAGGTTGATATCCTGCAAGACAAGCTGGTCGTCGCGGTAGGCAAACGAAACATGATCGAACGCGATAGATCCACTTTCTAGCGGGCGGTCGTCATCGCCATAGGTCTGACGCGGCCTATCCATCAGCTCGAACACACGCTCGCCCGCGACCACCGCCTGTTGCAGCATCGACTGCTGCGTGGTGAGTTCAATCAGCGGTTCGTTGAGGCGTCCGAGGTAGCTGATAAACGCGTACAGCACCCCCACCTCAATGGTTCCGCGCGTCGTCAGGCCAAACAGCATCAACAGCCCGCACAGCACCAGCGCAGAGAAGAGGCTCAGCAGCGGACGTAACAGGAAACCGTCCAGACGTAACGTCTGCATCCGCGCCATATAGTGCGAGCGGCTGGCTTCCCCCATTCGCTCGCCAAAACGCGCCTGCTGGCGAAACTGCTGGATAACACTCATGCCGTTGATCACTTCGTTGAAGCCATCATTGATATCTGCAAGGTAAGCGCGCACACGGCGAACAATCGGCGTGCTGTAGCGCTGGTAAATCACCATCACAATCAGCACTGCCGGGAAAATGGCGATCGCCACCAGCGCCATACGCCAGTCCAGGCTGAACATCGCCACCAGCATCGCGCCAATCAACGCGGCGCTGCGCAGAACCGTTGCGACAACGGTGACGTACAGGTCGCGGATCACTTCGGTGTCGTTAGTGACGCGCGAAATGACCTGTCCGACCGGCTGGGTATCAAACTCGCTCAGCGGCTGGCGCAGCGCGGCATCCATCACATCCGTGCGTAGCTGCTGAACCACGCCCACGGCGGCCCGGTTAAACAGCAGCGACTGGGCATAGTGTAGCCCCGCCGCCGTCAGCTGTAGCCCGACATACGCCACGCCCAGCCCCGCCACCAGCCCCAGCGGCAGATAGCGCTTCGCCACCATGTTATCGATGAAATAGCTGATTAGCAGTGGGCCGGTCACCTCCGCAATCGCGGCGATCCACAGCAACAGCACGGCGATGGAAAGCGGTTTGCGCCACGGTGAGCCATAGGCGAGCAGCCGTTTTAACGTCGGCCACATCTGTCCAAACTTACGCATCGGCGACCTCCTCATCCAGCGCGGCTTCAAGCTGTTGATAGCGGTACATATCCCGATACCAGCCGGTCTGCCCGGCGAGCTGCTCATGCTGACCACGCTGGGCAATATGTCCGTGCTGAAGCACCAGAATTTCACTGGCTTCGGTAAGCGCCGACAGACGGTGCGCGCTGATGATGACCGTGCGCCCCTCCCCCCACTGGCGAAGGTTATGCAGAATTTGATGCTCGGTACGCCCGTCAACCGCCGACAGCGCATCATCCAGAATCAGGATCTCAGCGTTCAGCAGTAGCGCGCGGGCGATGGAGATACGCTGCTTTTGTCCACCGGAGAGCATCACGCCCCGCTCCCCCACTTCCGTATCGTAGCCCTGCGGCAGGCGCAAAATATCCTCGTGGACGCTGGCCAGGCGCGCTACGTGCTCGATCTCGTCCTGCGTCGCCGTCGGGCACCCGAGCGCGATATTGTTGGCAATGGTGTCTGAAAACAAAAACGGCGTCTGGCTGACGACCGCCAGGCGGCTGCGCCAGTCATCCAGCAGCAGGCGCGGCAGGGGGACGTCGTGGAAACGGATATCGCCTTCGCTCACGTCAAAATGGCGCTGAATGAGTGACAGGAGGGTACTTTTTCCGGACCCTGTCGGGCCGCAGATGCCCAGCATCTGACCAGGCCGTAGCGTGAAGCTGACGTTTTCAAGCACCGGATGTTCCGTTTGCGGATAGATAAAGGCGCGAACGTCAGCCTTCAGGATACCCGGACCTTCCGGTACTGGCTCACTGCCATCGTTCACCACCGGCACTTCCGCCAGCATGGCGCGGATACGGCTGTAGGCGGCGCTCCCGCGCTCAACGATATTAAACATCCAGGCCAGCGCCAGCATCGGCCAGATCATCAGCCCGAGGTACATCGCAAAGCTGGTTAGCTGACCGAGGGTCATTGTGCCTTGCACCACCATCCAGCTGCCGCCGCCAACCGCCAGCAGGTTCGCCATGCCAATCGCAATATAAATTGTCGGATCGAAACGGGCGTCAATCCGCGCCACGCGCATGTTTTTCGCGCCGGTGTCGGCGGCGTCAGAGGCAAACAGCGCGGACTGCCTGTCTTCCAGACCAAACGCTTTGATCATGCGGATGCTGGTCATGCTCTCCTGGGTGCGATCGTTCAGCGACGAGAACGCCGCCTGCGCCAGCTTGAAGCGTTCATGGAGCTGCTCGCCGTAGCGGTTAATCGCCAGCGCCATCAGCGGCATCGGCAGCAGCGCAAGCAGAGTGAGCTCCCAGCTAATTTGCGTAGACATCACAATCAGTACCGCACAGCCCATCACCAGGGAATCCACCAGCGTTAATACCCCTTCGCCGGCGGCAAACACCACGCGATCCACGTCGTTAGTGGCGCGGGCGATGAGATCCCCGGTACGGTGACGCAGATAAAACTCAGGGTGCTGGCGGCTCAGCTGGCGGTAAAAATCTTCGCGCAGCTCCACGGCAAGCTGGTAGGACGCGCCGAACAGCAGCACGCGCCAGACATAGCGCAGCAGGTAAACCACCACGGCCGTCAGCACCAGCGTGCCGACCCACATCATCACCCGTGCGGCGGTGTAATGTTGTTCGGTAACGCCATCCACGACGTATCCCACCACTTTGGGCGGGAGCAGTTGCAGAATGGCAATGATGATAAGCAGGGCCACCGCGCCGAGGTAGCGTTGCCACTCCCGACGAAAGTACCAGCTTAATTGGGCAAATAATCGCACGCGGTATTTTCCTGAAGGTATTTTATGATGTTATTCAATGGGTAATGCTGTGGTGTATTTAATCTGTTCCATGGCAAAACTGGAGGTGACATCGGACAAGCCCGGTACGCTGTTGACCAGCCGCTTGTAAAAATCATCGTAGCGCTTCATGTCCGCCACCTGAACGCGCATCAGATAGTCGTATTCCCCCGCCATGCGCCAGAAGCCGAGCACCTCGGGCATATCGGAAACCTGCGTGACGAAGCGGCTGTACCATTCACTGCTGTGATGCTGCGTTTTTATCAGGACGAAGGCGGTCAGTCCAAGCCCCAGTTTTTCGGGATCCAGCAGCGCCACGCGTCCCAGCAGAATGCCATCATCTTCCAGCTTCTTAAGGCGCTTCCAGCACGGCGTGGTGGTCAGATTAACGGCATCTGCCAGCGCCTGCAAAGAGAGGGTGCAGTCGCTTTGCAGCAAAGAAAGCAGCTTGCGGTCAATTTTATCTAGCATACCCACCTCGCAGAGAAAATTATTCTCCATACATTCTATTTTAAAGGCCAGATAGCAACAATTTTTTCTGTGCTTTTCGCTATGCTGGGCACAAAATGACAAACGGATAACTACGATGAATAGCACCTGGGTTAAACATGCCATCAGCGAAATAAATGCCGACTATCAGCGCTCGGCAGACACCCACTTAATCCGCCTGCCTCTGCCGGGATTTCCCGGTATTCAGCTCTATCTGAAGGATGAAAGTACCCATCCTACCGGCAGCCTGAAGCATCGCCTGGCGCGTTCACTCTTTTTATACGGTTTATGTAACGGCTGGATTAAAGAAGGCACCACGATTATTGAATCCTCATCCGGCTCTACTGCCGTCTCCGAGGCCTACTTTGCCCGCCTGCTGGGCCTGCCGTTTATCGCCGTGATGCCTTCCTGCACGGCGAAACGCAAAGTCGAACAGATCGAATTTTACGGCGGACGCTGCCACTTTGTGGAAAGCGCCTGCGAAATTTATGCGGCCTCCGAAATGCTGGCCCGCGAGCTGAATGGCCACTATATGGACCAGTTCACCTTCGCCGAGCGCGCCACAGACTGGCGCGGCAATAACAATATTGCGGACAGTATTTTCCGCCAGATGACCCACGAACCGCATCCGGTTCCGTCGTACATTGTGATGAGCGCGGGCACGGGCGGAACCTCCGCCACCATCGGACGTTATATCCGCTGTCAGGGTTATGATACGCAGCTGATGGTGGTCGACCCGCAGAACTCGGTGTTCCTTGATTACTGGCAATCCCGCGATGCCGGCCTGCGTAGCCCCGTGGGTAGCAAAATCGAAGGGATTGGCCGCCCGCGCGTGGAACCGTCGTTCATTCCGGACGTTGTAGATGAGATGCTTCGCGTACCGGACGCTGCCAGCGTCGCGACGGCGCACTGGCTGGAGACACAGCTTGGCCGTAAGGTCGGGGCCTCAACCGGCACCAATATGTGGGGCGCGCTTCAGCTGGCGGCGAGGATGCGTGAAGAAGGCCGTACCGGCTCTGTCGTCACGCTGCTGTGCGACAGCGGAGAGCGCTACCTGGAGACCTATTACAACGCGCAATGGGTACAGGCCAATATTGGCGATGTTGAACCGTGGAAAGCGCAGATTTCTCAGCTGGTGAAATAAAAAAAAGCCAGGCTTAAGCCTGGCTTGCTGGAAGGATCTCGCTATTCGGGGGAATATGGGAGGTTATTTTTGTCCAGCCAATGTGTCAAAAAATGGGACACCGCTTCGTTACGACAGTGTCCGATAACCGGTAAATGAGGGAGCGCGGCGATAAGTTGCGGCATCGCGTTCCCCATGATCAGCCCACGGCCAACGCTGCCCAGCATCTCGTGGTCGTTCATGGCATCGCCAAAGGCCATGCAGTCCTGCATCGTCAGCCCAAGATGGTCGCTCAGCACCGCCAGCGCGGAACCTTTGTTACAGCCCACCGGCAACACTTCAAGACAGTCCACCGCTGAGAAGGTCAAATGTGCCCGGTCGCCCAGCGCCTCGTTAAGCTGAATGCGCAGGCGGCAGAGGTCGTCGTGATCGCCACAGAAGCAGATCTTGGTCACCTTGTGCGCCGGAATACGGCGCAAATCGATAAGCTGATACTTAAAGCCGCTGTAGACGTGCGCATGCAGCAAGTCCGGGATCTCACGCCCGGTAAACCAGCCTTCATCGTTAAAAACGTGCACGCTGGCCTGGGTATCCCAGGCGCTGTGCAGGACAATATCGGCCACTTCCGGGTTCAGATCCTGACGGTGCAGCACCTCGCCGTCGACGGAGTGAATGCGCGTCCCGTTGCCGGTGATCAGGAACGCATCGAGGGAAAATGTTCCCAGCAGATGGCGCATTTCAAGGACATGACGACCGGTGGCAAACGTCAGGGTGACTTCACGCTCGTGCAGGCGCTTAAGGGCGTTGAGGGTTTTCTCCCCTAAACGGTGATCCGGCATTAACAGCGTGCCGTCCATATCAAATGCAGCGAGCCGAGCCATGATTACTCCTGAAATGTGATGCGGTTAACTTGTGCATCAGTATTACGTGAGATATACGGAAGTAATAGTGAATAGATGATAATTATTGTTCCGGGTTTTCCATGCGCCAGCTTAACCGTCTTAACCAGTATCAACGTCTGTGGCAACCCTCCGCCGGCGCGCCGCAGCAGGTGACCATCAGTGAACTTGCCAGCCGCTGCTTTTGCAGCGAGCGTCACGTTCGCACCCTGCTGCGCCAGGCGCAGGAGGCGGGCTGGCTAAGCTGGCACGCCCGGTCCGGACGAGGAAAGCGTGGGGAGTTACTTTTTCACTTCACCCCGGATTCGTTGCGTAATACGATGATGGAAGAGGCGCTGAAAAGCGGGCAGCAGCATAACGCCCTGGAGCTGGCCCAGCTCGCGCCTGAAGATTTGCGTTCGCTGCTGCATCCGTTTCTGGGCGGGCAGTGGCAGAACGATACGCCGACGCTGCGTATCCCCTACTATCGCTCGCTGGAGCCGCTTCAGCCGGGTTTTTTACCTGGCCGGGCGGAGCAGCATCTTGCGGGACAGGTGTTCTCTGGCTTGACGCGTTTCAACGGTAACAGCAGCGAACCTACGGGCGATCTGGCGCATCACTGGAACGTTTCTGCTGACGGCCTGCGCTGGCATTTCTATATTCGCTCCACCCTGCACTGGCATAACGGCGATAAAATTGAGACGTCGCAACTCCAGCAAAGCCTGACGGCGCTGTTATCGCAACCCGGCATGGGCACGCTTTTCCGGAGCGTTCTTCGTATCGAAACCACGCATCCACAGTGCCTGACGTTTATTTTGCATCAGCCTGACTACTGGCTGGCGCACAGGCTGGCAACCTACTGTAGCCGTCTGGCGCATCCCCGCCTCCCCGGGGTTGGCAGCGGCCCCTTCCGTCTGAGCGTTTTTGAGCCCGAGCTGGTGCGTCTGGAAAGCCACGAGCAGTATCACCTCAGCCATCCGTTGCTTAAGGCTATAGAGTACTGGATCACACCGCAGCTTTTTGACTACAGCCTGGGCACCAGCTGCCGCCACCCGGTGCAAATCGCCATTGGTCAGGCCGACGAGCTGGCCAGTCTGCGGCTGGTGAGTAACAGCACCAGCCTGGGCTTCTGCTACCTCACGCTGAAGCAGAGCGCGCGCCTGAGCGAGCTTCAGGCAAAGCGGCTGATTAATATCATTCATCTCTCAACGCTTCTGCACACGCTTCCGCTGAACGAAGGGCTTATCACGCCTACCGAGGAACTGCTTCCCGGCTGGGCGATCCCCCAGTGGCCTGATTTAACCGACGTTGCGCTGCCAGAGGCATTGACGCTGGTTTACCACCTGCCGGTTGAGCTTCATACCATGGCCAGCCAGTTAAAGGCATACCTTGCGCGGCAGGGTTGCGAGTTGACCGTCATCTTTCACGACGCCAAGACGTGGGACGGGTGCCAGCCGCTTGCCGATGCAGACATGATGATGGGAGACAGACTGATTGGCGAAGCGCCGGCGTACACGCTTGAGCAGTGGCTCCGCTGCGATGCACTCTGGCCGCATCTGCTGAGCGCACCGGCATACGCCCATTTACAGGCCACGCTGGATGCGGTGCAGATGCAGGCCGACGATCGTGACCGACACGCAGGGCTTCAGGCCATATTCAGCCGGTTAATGGAAACTGCCGTCCTGACGCCGCTCTTTAACTATCAGTATCAAATCAGCGCCCCTCCGGGCGTCAACGGGATACGCCTTAACACCCGCGGCTGGTTTGACTTCACCGAAGCCTGGCTCCCTCCCCCAAACGCGTGAAGAAGCTGGTCGCCGCTGTAGCCAGGCGTTAACATGACGCTTTTACCGTAACTGTCGAGATGATCTATGAAACGTGCCGTCGTCGTGTTCAGCGGAGGACAAGATTCCACAACCTGCCTGATTCAGGCGCTTCACCAGTATGATGAAGTTCACTGCGTCACTTTTGATTATGGACAGCGTCATCGCGCTGAAATTGATGTCGCTCGTGAACTGGCCCTGAAACTGGGCGCCCGCGCGCATAAAGTGCTGGACGTGACGCTGTTAAATGAACTGGCCGTCAGCAGCCTCACCCGTGACAGTATTCCGGTCCCTGATTACGAGCCGGACGCCAGCGGCATTCCGAATACCTTCGTACCGGGCCGCAACATTCTGTTCCTGACCCTGACGGCAATCTATGCCTACCAGGTAAAAGCCGAAGCGGTAATTACCGGCGTGTGTGAGACCGACTTCTCCGGTTACCCGGACTGCCGGGATGAGTTCGTGAAAGCACTCAATCACGCCGTGGATCTGGGAATGGCAAAAGAGACCCGCTTCGAAACGCCGCTGATGTGGCTGGATAAGGCCGAGACCTGGGCGCTGGCCGACTACTGGGGCAAGCTGGATGTGGTTCGCAACGAGACCCTGACCTGCTACAACGGCATTAAAGGAGACGGCTGCGGCCAGTGTGCCGCCTGTAATCTGCGCGCAAACGGGCTGAATCATTATCTTGCGGATAAAGCGGGCGTGATGGCCGCAATGCAGAAAAAGACCGGGCTGAAATAGGGCTACCTGACCGTGCTGTCGAACAGTTTTACGCCGGCAGCACGGGTAATTTTCATCAGAGTAGACAGCGTTGGGTTGCCATCTTCGGACAGGGTTCGATATAGCTGCTGACGTGAGAGTCCCGCTTTGGCTGAAATTTCCCCGATACCGCCACGCGCTTCGATGACACGTCTGAGAGCAATCAAATAGGCCGGGATCCCCTGATCTTCGTAAATTTCATCCAGTGCAATTTGCAGATACAGCTGTGCGTAAGAAGGATTTTCGCGCAGCATCTTCACTACGGCTTCATCATGGCTGACGGTACTCGAGAATTTTCGCTCGCTTTTGTTCATTGGGTTTATCCTTTTGATGATCCTTCCAGTAGTCTATTGCCAGCTTTACATCCGCTTTCTGGCTCTTTTTGTCACCGCCGATCAGCAACAATAAGATTTCCCGATGTTGTACTGCAAAATAGACTCGATAACCGGGACCACAATCAATCTTCAGTTCCCAGACGCCCTCTCTGAGATAACGGTAATCACCGAAGTTCCCCTTCTCCGCACGGTCGATTCGCAGAAGGATCCGAAACGCCAGCTCCGGATCCTTTCGCCTCATCTTTGTTACCCAATCCTCAAACGGTATCTTCCCGTCACGGGTCCGGTAGCGTTCAACAACGTAGTCCCTGTTCATTATTTTATCCCTGAAAAACTTTTTTGTCTTTTATAAAAGACAAAAATTTACGCGATCATCAGCTCCAGCTTTTCGCGCAATTCCCCTTCAAGCGGCAACGCTTTCTGGGTTTTGAGATCGATGCAGACAAAGGTGATCAGCGCGTCTGCCACCACCTGTCCTTCAGGCTCCAGCGTGACGACCTGGCTCAGCACGCCACTTTTGCCATTCAGCTGCTTTACCTGACTGGTCACGGTAAGCACATCCCCCAGCACGGCCGGACGTCGGTAGTTAATGTTGATGTTGGCGACCACAAACGCGATGTTGTGTGCAGTCAGCCACTGGAAACTTTCGCTGTTCTCCAGGCCGTCCCAGCGCGCCTCTTCAAGAAACTCCAGGTAGCGGGCGTTATTGACGTGCTGGTAAACATCGAGGTGATAACCGCGGACTTTGATTTGTGTTTGCATAGCGCAATAGCCTTTCATTGTTATAGGATCAGAGGTCATAACTGGTATGACCTCTTTATCCTGGCAAATTTTTGCCGCAGTGCAAGTGATTACGCGATTACAACGTCAGGTGTGCGAGATTGCGCTCAACCAGCGCGCTGCCCATCCCCGGGACCTGCTTGAGATCGTCAATGGTTTTAAAGGGGCCATACTCTTCGCGATAGCTGACGATGGCCTGCGCTTTTTTGAGCCCCACGCCATTCATCGCCCGGGCCAGATCTTCCGCAGAGGCAGTATTGATACTGACTCGCGTACCCTCGTCCTCGGCCGCTTTGGTGCTGGCCGTCGCGTTGGCTTTAACATGACCTTGCGATGTCGCATCCGCCTGGTTTTGTACAGCCTGCGCTTTAGCGGCGGGGGTTGCAGCCAGCGCTCCCGCACTCATCCCGGAAGTGGCAATCGCCAGGGTAATTAACAGTGCTTTGATTCCAGATTTCATGCTGTTTTCTCCTTGTTTGTTGACAGCCAGGCCACGATAGCCGGACGGGAAAACAGGCACAAACAGCAGATTGCAGAAATGGAAAAGGCCGCGAAAGCGGCCTTTAGTTTTTGCAGAGAGTTACGAAAATCTGCGAGCAGGTACGAAATTATTGCTCCTGGGTAACCACATCACCCAGCTTGATTTTGGCTTCTTTACGCAGGTTGCTCATCATCGCTTCGAAAGCAATCTGCGCATTGTTCTGGGTAATACCCTGAACCATAGCCTTCTTCTGCGCGTCCGGCAGCGTGCCGGCTTTCACTTCATCCAGCGCCAGAAGAACCACATTACCCTGCATATCGGTCGTGGTACCAAAGACAGGTTTGTCCTTCGCCGGCAGGCTCAGACCAAACGCCGCCTGGCTGACAGGATCCTGACCGGTACGGCTCAGCGTTTTGGCTTCGCCAAAGCTCAGGCCAGCCGCCTTCATCGCATCACTCTTACCGGCTTTCAGATCGGCCAGAATTTTCTCTGCATCCAGTTTTGCCTGCTGTGCCGCTTTGTTATGTTTCACCAGCGCCACGACCTGATCTTTCACTTCCGCCAGCGGTTTCACCGCCTCGGCTTTGTGCTCGCTGACGCGCAGAACAAACGCACGGTCACCGTCGACGGTAATGATGTCTGAGTTGCTGCCCGGCGTACCGTTCTCACCCACCAGACCCCCATTAAAGATAGCGTCTGAAACCGGTTTGAAGTTCAGTTCTTCCGGCAGGTTTTCGTGGCTAAACCAGCCCGTCTCAACCGCTTTCACGCCGGCAGCCTGCTCCGCGCCCGCCAGTGATTCGTTGTCGTTGCTTGCGGCATCGCTCACTTTCTGTTGCAGCGCATAGAAGGCGTCAAGCGCTTTCTCCTGCTTCACTTTCGCAGCGATATCATCCCGCACCTCAGCCAGCGGCTTGGTTTTTGCCGCAGTGATATCGTCAAGGCGCGCCACCAGGAAACCAACGGAGGATTTGATCACGCCAGAAAGCTGGCCTTTCTCTTTCAGGCCGGCGTTTTTCAGCTCGTCCGGGGTGGTTGCGTCTTCCAGCCAGCCCATATCCCCGCCGTTTTTAGCAGAAATAATGTCGGTGGATTTTGCTTTCGCCACGGTCGCGAAATCTGCGCCTTTGTTCAGTTCGTCCAGCACGGCTTTAGCTTCTGCTTCCGTTTTGGTCTGGATCACGCTGTAGCGGTTACGCTGCGGCTGGGTGAACTGATCCTGATGCTGATCGTAATAAGACTGGATCTCCGCGTCAGTCGCGTTTTCCTGCATCGCCGCCGCGTCCAGCTTGATATAGCTTACGCGGAACTGTTCAGGAGAGATGAAGTTGTTCTTGTTTTGCTCGTAATAAGCATTAACTTCAGCGTCGCTGACCTGCTGTTTCGCCGCCAGCGCGTTGACGTCAATCGTCGCTTCGCGCACCACGCGTTGCTGCGCCACCAGCGCCGCCAGCTCTTCCGTTTCGCCTTTCAGCATAAAATCGGTGCCCACCACAGCGTTGATCAGCTGTTGCGTGGTCAGCTGGTTACGCAGCGCCTGCGCGTACTGGTCAGCCGTCATACCCATCTGGTTAACAATGCTGTTATAGCGCGCGTTGTCGAACTTCCCGTTAGACTGGAAAGCCTGCGTCGAGAAGATGGCTTTTTTGACCTGCTCATCGCTGATGCCCAGACCCAGGCTTTTCGCGTACTGGTCCAGCAGCGCTTCGTCGATAAGGCGGTTCAGCGTCTGCTGACGCAGGTTTTTCATATAGCCTTCGTTGGCTGCGAGTTCAGAGTATTGGTCGCCCAGCTGCTGCTGCATGCGGTTACGTTCACCAGCAAAAGCGTTCTCGAACTGCCCACGGCTAATTTCCTGGCCGTTCACTTTTGCGGCGTAGTTCGCGCCACCGCCGATGAGGTAACTACTCACACCGGTCAATATGAACGACACGATAATGATACCGAAAATAATCTTGAGCACGAGACTGTTAGCAGCCGTGCGTAAGCTGTCCATCATGGTGTAACAACACTCCGCTGTAGGTGACTGGTTACCTGACGCTGACGGAAAATCCTTACCGTCGCGCGTAAAGGCGTATTGTGACAAGAAAACGGGGCGATTGTCAGCCCACAACTCGCATAAACTCGCACAAATCAGGTCTGGACAAACAAAAAAGGCACATCAAATGATGCGCCCTTGTACTTTTCGGCTTCCCTGAAGCGGGAAAGCAATCAGTTTACTGCGTCTTTCAGCGCTTTACCTGCACGGAAACCCGGCACTTTAGCGGCAGCAATGGTGATCTCTTTACCGGTTTGAGGGTTGCGGCCAGTACGGGCAGCACGCTCTTTAACAGCAAAAGTACCGAAGCCTACCAGCGCAACGTCGTCCCCAGACTGCAGAGATTCAGTAACAGAAGCAATTAATGCATCTAACGCACGTCCAGCTGCAGCTTTAGAAATATCAGCACCAGCAGCAATTTTGTCAATCAGTTGAGATTTATTCACTGTTCTCTTCCTCTCTTTATAATTTATATCGCGCCTGAATCCTTCACAACGCGACCGCGCAGCAGTTATATCAGGCCTGCCATGACCTTACAACACCCGTTGTTGATGACGGACCCAATCAGCAATCTAAATTAGCTATACAAAAAAAGGCTGGCAAGTGCGAAATGACTTACCAGCCTTGTTTTTATTGACGCTCTTTGCGCGAGGTCACTATTTTGCGGTTACAACCTGCATTCCGGAGGGTTCATTCTGCAGTGCGAGACTAAGAACTTCCTCAATGCGTTTCACCGGATGGATCTGCAGATCGGCAATCACGTTGTCCGGAATCTCTTCCAGATCGCGTTTATTTTCGTAAGGAATCAATACGGTTTTGATCCCACCACGATGTGCCGCCAGCAGTTTTTCTTTCAATCCACCGATTGGCAGTACCTGACCACGTAGAGTAATTTCACCGGTCATCGCCACGTCGGCACGCACCGGGTTGCCTGTCAGACAAGAAACCAGTGCGGTACACATAGCAATACCCGCACTTGGGCCATCTTTCGGCGTCGCCCCTTCCGGAACGTGAACGTGAATGTCGCGTTTTTCGTAGAAATCCGCGTTAATGCCCAGTTTTTCCGCGCGCGCGCGCACCACGGTCAATGCCGCCTGAATAGACTCCTGCATCACTTCACCCAGCGAGCCGGTGTAGGTCAGCTTGCCTTTGCCCGGCACGCAGGCGGTTTCGATGGTCAGCAGATCGCCACCCACTTCCGTCCATGCCAGACCAGTCACCTGACCAACGCGGTTTTCATTGTCTGCGCGACCGTAATCAAAGCGCTGTACGCCCAGGTAGGCGTGCAGATTGTCGCCGTTAATCGAGATGTGTTTCAGGCTCTTATCCAGCAGCAGCTGTTTCACCGCCTTACGGCACAGTTTAGAAATTTCACGCTCAAGGCTACGCACGCCCGCTTCACGGGTGTAGTAGCGGATGATGCCAACAATCGCGCTGTCCTCAACGGTCAGCTCGTTCGCTTTCAGCGCGTTACGCTCAATCTGCTTCGGCAACAGGTGCTGTTTCGCAATGTTCAGCTTTTCGTCTTCGGTATAGCCGGAGAGACGGATCACTTCCATACGGTCCAGCAGCGGGGCCGGAATGTTCATGGAGTTGGACGTCGCCACGAACATCACATCGCTCAGATCGTAGTCCACTTCCAGGTAGTGATCGCTGAACGCCACGTTCTGTTCTGGATCAAGCACTTCCAGCAGCGCAGACGCCGGATCGCCACGCATGTCTGACGACATTTTGTCGATCTCATCGAGCAGGAACAGCGGGTTTTTAACGCCCACTTTCGCCATCTTCTGGATCAGTTTACCCGGCATTGAACCGATGTAGGTACGGCGGTGACCGCGGATTTCCGCTTCATCGCGTACGCCACCCAGCGCCATGCGGATATACTTACGTCCGGTCGCTTTGGCGATGGACTGACCCAGAGAGGTTTTACCTACCCCTGGCGGCCCTACCAGACACAGGATTGGGCCTTTGATTTTGTTCACACGGCTTTGTACCGCGAGGTACTCAAGAATGCGGTCTTTCACGCGCTCCAGGCCGTAGTGGTCGGTATCCAGGATCTCCTGCGCCTGACGCAGATCTTTTTTGACCTTGCTGCGGGCGTTCCACGGAACCTGCACCATCCACTCAATGTAGCCGCGCACAACGGTCGCTTCAGCCGACATTGGAGACATCATTTTCAGCTTCTGCAGCTCGGCTTCCGCTTTCTCTTTCGCCTCTTTCGGCATCTTCGCCGCGTCGATCTTACGCTTCAGTGCTTCGTTTTCGTCCGGCGCGTCGTCCATCTCGCCCAGCTCTTTCTGAATGGCCTTCATTTGCTCATTCAGATAGTACTCACGCTGAGATTTTTCCATCTGCTTTTTCACGCGGTTGCGAATACGCTTCTCAACCTGCAGCAGATCGATTTCAGATTCCATCATCGCCATCAGGTATTCCAGACGTTCATTAACGTCGGACATTTCCAGCACGGACTGTTTGTCAGCCAGCTTCAGCGGCATGTGTGCAGCGATGGTATCCGCCAGACGCGCAGGATCGTCGATGCTGTTCAGCGACGTTAGCACTTCTGGTGGGATTTTCTTGTTCAGCTTGATATAGCCTTCAAACTGGCTAATCGCGGTGCGCACCAGCACTTCCTGCTCGCGCTCATCAAGCTCAGGCGAATCAAGGTACTCTGCCTTGGCAGAGAAGTGTTCGCCATCGTCTGACAAAGTGGTAATACGCGCACGCTGCAGGCCTTCTACCAGCACCTTCACGGTGCCGTCAGGCAGCTTCAGCATCTGCAAAATAGAGGCCACGGTCCCGACGGTGAAAAGATCGTTTACACCCGGCTCATCCGTTGATGCTTCTTTCTGCGCCACCAGCATGATTTTTTTATCATGATCCATGGCGGCTTCGAGGCAACGGATAGATTTTTCCCGCCCTACAAATAAGGGTATGACCATGTGCGGATAAACCACCACATCGCGCAACGGCAATACGGGGATTTCAATGCGTTCAGAACGCTCAGGATTCATAGAGCTCTCTCTTAGTTTAGTGTCCGCCAGGTAAGCTGGTCATGTCACTGTGCTTCACACAACCATTAACATGTAATTCAGTATATGGGGATGTTTCCCATACATTCAACGCCATGAATACGGAAAAAGTAAAGGGGAGATAAAATCCCCCCTTTTTGATTAACTGATTGTATGAGTTGGTGAATTATTCGCCAGATGCCTGCTGCGCTTCCGGTTTGCCGTAAATCAGCAACGGCTTGGTCTGGCCACCAATGACGGACTCGTCGATCACGACTTTTTCGACGTCTTCCATAGAAGGCAGATCGTACATCGTGTCGAGCAACGCTGCTTCTACGATAGAACGCAGACCACGCGCGCCGGTTTTACGCGCCATCGCTTTCTTGGCAATCGCGTCCAGCGCTTCGTCACGGAATTCCAGCTCAACGCCTTCCAGATTGAACAGCGCCTGATACTGCTTGGTCAGCGCGTTTTTCGGCTCTTTCAGAATCTGAATCAGCGCGTCTTCGCTCAGTTCATTCAGGGTCGCCACCACCGGCAGACGGCCGATAAACTCTGGGATCAAACCGAATTTGATCAGGTCTTCCGGTTCCACCTGCGCCAGCAGCTGACCTTCGTTTGGTTTTTCAGACGTGGCTTTCACCGTTGCGCCAAAACCAATGCCGGAGCCGGTTTCAACACGGTGAGAAATCACTTTATCCAGGCCTGCAAACGCACCACCGCAGATAAACAGGATCTTGGAGGTATCAACCTGCAAGAACTCCTGCTGCGGATGCTTACGCCCACCCTGTGGTGGAACAGCCGCAACCGTACCTTCAATCAGCTTCAGGAGCGCCTGCTGCACGCCTTCGCCCGATACGTCACGGGTGATCGACGGGTTGTCTGACTTACGAGAGATTTTGTCGATCTCATCAATATAGACGATCCCGCGCTGGGCTTTCTGCACGTCGTAATCGCACTTCTGAAGCAGCTTCTGGATGATATTTTCAACGTCTTCACCCACATAACCGGCTTCGGTCAGGGTCGTGGCATCCGCCATGGTGAACGGAACATCCAGCAGGCGCGCCAGGGTTTCCGCCAGCAGCGTTTTACCGGAGCCGGTCGGCCCGATCAGCAGAATGTTACTTTTACCCAGTTCCACGCCATTGCTGGTATCGCCGTTACGCAGACGTTTGTAGTGGTTGTATACCGCCACCGCCAGCACTTTTTTCGCCTGCTCCTGACCAATGACATAGTCGTCGAGGTGGTGGCGAATTTCGTGTGGCGTTGGCAACGCGCTGCGCTCACGGTGCGGCGCGACTTCTTTAATCTCTTCGCGAATGATGTCGTTACATAAATCGACGCATTCGTCGCAGATATACACGGACGGCCCGGCAATCAGTTTACGCACTTCATGCTGGCTTTTGCCGCAAAAAGAGCAGTACAGCAGTTTGCCCGAACCATCTTTGCGTTTATCTGTCATGAGTCCAAACCTCTTTTTAAGTTCTATGTGCCGCACATGACGACGCAAATGCCATTCTCAGACGCAAGCTGCTTACTGGCAACGTGCCGCCCTACCTTAGTATAGCGGCACACTCGCGTCGCGGGCATCAATTACGATGGGTCAAAATGGAGTCGACTAAGCCGTACTCAACTGCCTCTGGTGCAGAGAGGAAGCGATCGCGCTCGGTATCGCGCTCGATCTGCTCAAGAGGTTGACCTGTATGCTGCGCCATAAGTTCATTCATGCGCGATTTTACTTTCAGAATTTCTCGGGCGTGGATTTCGATATCCGTCGCCTGACCCTGGTAACCACCCAGCGGCTGGTGAATCATCACGCGGGAATTTGGCAGGCAGAAACGCTTACCTTTCGCCCCTGCGGTTAACAGGAAGGCACCCATGGACGCCGCCTGCCCCATACAGATGGTGCTGACGTCCGGCTTGATGAATTGCATGGTGTCATAAATAGACATGCCCGCCGTAATCACACCGCCTGGCGAGTTGATGTACAGGTAAATGTCTTTTTCCGGGTTTTCCGCTTCCAGGAACAGCATCTGCGCCACGATCAGGTTAGCCATATGGTCTTCCACCTGGCCGGTCAGAAAGATAACGCGTTCCTTGAGCAGACGGGAATAGATATCGAAAGAACGCTCACCGCGTGAGGTCTGTTCAATAACCATTGGCACCAGCGCCATATGGGGTGCAAAGTTATCTCGTTCGCCACTGTATGACATTTCCGTCTCCTGGTTCAAAATTGAAAACACCTGCTGTACTGATTGTAACCTTATGGACGGATTATCAGCCAGTCTCAATCATCGTGATTACATACTAATGGGGGTCGCCACGCCCTATTTCAAGCATAACAACGTTTTGTTGTAACGCTAACACTGAAAGGGCGTTTTAGCACCCTTCCAGGACTCAAGCTGCGATAAAAAAAACCCGTCGCCGGAGGGCAACGGGTTTTTTGTTCAAACTTTAAACCGTTGGGGCGAAATTACGCCTGCTGGTTCATCAGTTCGGTGAAAGAGGTCTCTTTTTCGGTCACTTTAGCTTTCGCCAGTACCGCTTCAACAGCCTGCTCTTCCAGTGCGACGTTGCGCATGTTGTCCATCAGCTCTTTGTTCTTACCGTAGAACTCGATCACTTCTGATGGATCTTCGTATGCAGACGCCATCTCTTCGATCAGGCCTTTCACACGCTCTTCGTCAGCTTTCAGCTCGTGGGTACGAATCACTTCACCCAGCAGCAGGCCAACTACAACGCGGCGTTTCGCTTGCTCTTCAAACAGCTCGCGCGGCAGTTCCATCGCTTGCTGCTGGTTGCCACCGAAACGCTGTGCAGCCTGACGGCGCAGAACGTCGATTTCGCTGTCGATCAGGGCAGCAGGAACGTCGATCTCGTTCGCTTTTACCAGACCTTCAATCGCCTGAGATTTCACACGGTTACGTACAGCGCCGTTCAGCTCGCGCTCCATGTTCTTACGCACTTCGGTACGCAGGCCCGCAACAGAACCATCTTCCACGCCGAAACGCTTGATGAATTCTTCAGTCAGTTCTGGCAGTTCGCGCTCTTCCACTTTCTTCAGATTGATGACGAACTTCGCTGCTTTACCTTTCAGGTTTTCAGCGTGGTACTCTTCAGGGAAGGTCACGTCGATGGTGAACTCTTCGCCCGCTTTGTGACCTTTGATACCGTCTTCGAAGCCTGGGATCATACGACCCTGGCCCATCGCCAGTACGAAATCAGACGCTTTACCGCCTTCGAACTCTTCGCCGTCTACAGAACCGGTGAAGTCGATGGTTACGCGGTCTTCCGCGTCAACAGCGCCTTCTTTTTCTTTCCAGTTCGCCTGCTGCTTACGCAGGGTGTCCAGCATGCCGTCAACGTCTTCGTCGGTCACGGAAACGATCGGTTTTTCAACTTCGATAGATTCCAGACCTTTCAGCTCAACTTCAGGGTACACTTCGAACTCTACGGAGTAGGTGAAGTCTTCGCCCTGCTTGTATTCACCTGGAACGTAGTTCGGCGCGCCGGCTGGATTGATTTTTTCTTTGATGATCGCGTCGATAAAGTTACGGCTCATCAGTTCACCCAGCACATCCTGACGCACGGAAGCGCCATAACGCTGAGCAACAACATTCATTGGTACTTTGCCCTTGCGGAAGCCGTCAATACGTACTTTTTTTGCTACGTTGACCAGCTCGCTTTTCACAGCAGTTTCGATGCTGTCAGCAGCGATAGTAATCGTTACACGGCGGCCAAGGCCTTTAGTGGTTTCAACTGAAACTTGCATCTTGTTACCTCAAAAAAATCACAGTGCTCGGTCAACTCTGAATCTGTCTGTTATACCGGGATGCTCTCTTATGTGCAGATTCACATTCCCTGTCGCCAGAATCATCCCGAAGACATTCATTAAGACGCGGCATTATAGCGGCATCACTTAGGTGAGTCGAGAACGGTTGGCGTATGTAGCTGCGGCTTTTTTCACACTTTAAGGCTATTTTTAGCCTCAAAAACGCACCATCCGCTCAAAACTCAGACAAAACAAAACGGCCCGAAGGCCGTTTTGACGAAATCTGTATGCAACATACTGGAAAAACTCCGGCGGTTGCAAATCCGATTTATCAGGCGATGGTGCCTGCACCGCGACAAGGCGGAGATGCGAATACCGTATCCTGTAGCCCTTCCCACTCCTTAATGGTGTAAGTGTGCAGCGCCAGGGCATGTACGGTTGTGGAGAGTTCTTCCGTCAAGGTGCTGTAGATCAAGCGGTGTCGGTTCAGGAAACGTTCTCCCGTGAAGCGATCGCTGACCAGAACCACTTTGAAGTGGCTTTCAGAACCTGCCGGCACGTTATGACGATAGCTTTCGTCGACAACTTCGAGAAACACAGGGTTGAACGCTGCCCTTAATTTTTCTTCTATCTGTTCACGTATCATCATGAAATCACTCCTCCGACAACGCTAAGATGTCACCCATCCCTTTAAATATTAGCCGCTTTTACCGTTTCCATTACACCTTGACAACAAATATTTAGCTTTCGTCTGATTTTCTCAGTCAAACGAATGAAGTTCACTATGAAGTTCATACGTTTTGTCACTCACAGGCAGAGAAAAGCGGAAAGCTGGTCAGTTTTCGGACAAGGCGATGAATTTACATGCGTTGACCACTTCCACTGGCCGTTGGCGATGTTATGATGGCGGCAATTTTTCTCTATTTGCTTACGATTCGTTGAGAACCCAAAAATGTTAAAAAAAATCTTCTTTCCGTTGGTAGCACTCTTTATGCTCGCCGGCTGCGCGACCCCACCGACGACGATCGACGTTTCACCAAAAATTACCCTGCCTCAGCAGGACCCAAGCCTGATGGGCGTCACGGTCAGCATTAATGGTGCCGATCAGCGTCAGGATCAGGCGCTGGCGAAAGTGACCCGCGACAACCAGCAGGTCACCCTGACCGCCTCCCGCGATCTGCGCTTCCTGTTGCAGGAAGTGCTGGAGAAACAGATGACCTCCCGTGGCTACATGATTGGCCCGAGCGGCGCGGTTGATCTGCAAATCATCGTGAACAACCTGTACGCTGACGTTTCCCAGGGCAACGTTCGCTACAACATCGCGACGAAAGCCGATATCGCCATCATCGCTACCGCGAAGAACGGCAACAAAATGAATAAAAACTACCGTGCAAGCTATTCTGTTGAAGGCGCATTCCAGGCGTCCAACAAAAATATCGCTGACGCGGTTAACAGCGTGCTGACTGATACCATTGCTGACATGGCACAGGACACCAGCATTCACGACTTCATCAAGCAGAACGCCCGTTAATCCTGCTGACTGACCCGGTGCTTCACCGGGTCAGCTCATAAGAATATGTCCAGTCACTACTTACGCATTTTCCAGCAACCCAAATCAGCTATTCTGCTGATCCTTGGTTTCGCCTCCGGTTTACCGCTTGCGCTCACCTCCGGCACGTTACAGGCGTGGATGACGGTCGAGAACATCGATCTTAAAACCATTGGTTTCTTCTCGCTTGTCGGTCAGGCCTACGTCTTCAAGTTCCTGTGGTCGCCGGTGATGGACCGCTATACCCCGCCGTTCCTCGGTCGCCGTCGCGGCTGGCTCGTAATGACGCAGGTCTTCCTGCTGATCGCGATCGCCGCAATGGGTTTCCTTGAGCCGTCAACGCAGCTGCGCTGGATGGCCGCGCTTGCGGTGGTCATCGCCTTCTGTTCCGCGTCCCAGGACATTGTTTTTGACGCCTGGAAAACGGACGTCTTGCCCGCGGAAGAGCGTGGTGCCGGTGCGGCAATCAGCGTGCTGGGCTACCGCCTGGGTATGCTGGTTTCCGGCGGCCTGGCACTCTGGCTTGCAGACCGCTATCTCGGCTGGCAGGGAATGTACTGGCTGATGGCCGCTCTGCTGATCCCCTGCATTATTGCCACGCTATTTGCGCCTGAACCGAGCGATGTTATTCCGGTTCCCCGCTCGCTGGAGCAGGCCGTCGCGGCACCGCTCCGCGACTTCTTTGGTCGCAATAATGCCTGGCTGATCCTGCTGTTGATCGTCCTTTATAAGCTCGGCGATGCTTTCGCCATGAGCCTGACCACCACCTTCCTGATCCGCGGCGTCGGGTTTGATGCGGGCGAGGTCGGCGTGGTGAACAAAACCCTGGGGCTGTTTGCCACCATCGTCGGCGCGCTGTACGGCGGCGTATTGATGCAGCGCCTGACGCTGTTCCGGGCTCTGCTGATCTTCGGCATCCTTCAGGGCGCATCGAATGCCGGTTACTGGCTGCTGTCGGTAACCGACAAGAATATGATCAGCATGGCGACGGCCGTATTCTTTGAAAACCTGTGCGGCGGTATGGGCACCGCGGCCTTTGTTGCCCTGCTGATGACGCTGTGCAATAAGTCATTTTCCGCTACCCAGTTTGCGCTGCTCTCAGCGCTTTCCGCCGTCGGGCGCGTCTACGTTGGCCCTGTCGCAGGCTGGTTTGTTGAAGCTCACGGCTGGCCGACGTTTTATCTCTTCTCGGTGGTCGCGGCCGTGCCGGGGATTTTATTGCTGCTGATTTGTCGTCAGACGCTGGAATATACCCAGCGGACGGAACACTTCATGCCGCGCACGGAATATCAGGCCGCCTATCGGTTTGCGCTGCGTCTGATGATGGTAGGCTGCCTTGCGCTGGTACTGTGGCTGGTGGTGCTCATTATTAATGCAACGACCGGTCTATCGCTGCCTTTTGAAGCGCTGCTGCTGGATATTGGCGCGCTACTGGCCCTTGCGGGCATCCTGACGGGCGGCACGCTGGATTTCATGTCGCTGCGTAAAACCCGGATGACCTGAAGAAAAAAGCGAAAGGTTATTTCCCGTTGTAATAACGACCCGAAATTATAACGGTGAAATAACCGCCCTCGGTAAAAAAAATATTTGTTGTTTTGTGCGGGATAGCATTCGGAAATTATTGGAGCTTATTTCGCTACGCTATTTTCCATTAAACGATTCAGCTTTTGAAAGATTGAATTTTCGTTTTTTAGTTGTCTTTTTATTGATAATTAATTGTTAATTATTTGTGTATTTTCAACAATGGTTATACCAATTGTCCCTTTTAAGGTATGCTGGGGCACCCTTTCGTTATAACGCCCACACCGTGCGGCTTCCCTCCTGAAACGCGACATAATTTGCAACACTTGTGACATGTGCGGCAGAACCCGGTAACACCTTCCTGACACAGGGCTAATGATGTTTACAGTAATGTAACCTTCCCGTAAAATGCCCCCACACTTTAAACGCCACCAGACTCCCGTGGAATTGAGGTCGTTAAATGAGACTCAGGAAATACAATAAAAGTTTGGGATGGTTG
>Ga0268257_1000369_pt1 | contig 58522 bp, 52 predicted proteins | sample AgamicAtPrz_FD_200249 | JGI IMG/M metagenome (GOLD analysis project Ga0268257, IMG submission 200249) | Agave microbial communities from Guanajuato, Mexico - At.P.rz (v2) (version 3) | ecosystem: Host-associated > Plants > Phyllosphere > Phylloplane/Leaf | place: Guanajuato, Mexico | collected... | reverse complement strand
GTGGCGCGCGCAGCCGCAGCGGCACTTCGAATACTTCACCTCGCAGGCGCTGCTGGGCATCCGCGAGCTGCACGCCGCCACCGCCGCCGCCCAGGGTACCGAAGATGCACAGCGCGAGGCGCGAGAGGTCGAGCAATGGAACCACAGCGCGCTGGCCGGCAAGGCGCCGCTGCCGTCGGTGGACATCGAGGCGAGGAGCGAACGCAACATCGCGCGCAAACAGCAGGAAGCCCGCGAGCGCCTGGAGGAGCGTTACGACGAAAGCGCCCGCGCCGCGTTCCAGGCCGATTACGATCGCGAGCTGCAGAACTGGCAGGCGATGATCGACCAGGTCGGCAAGCTGTATGCACGGCACTATGCCGCGCGCGCGTTTCAACAGATCGGTTATTTCGACTATGACGCGGCAGACCCTGTGTCGGTCGAGTATTTCATCCAGATGATGGCGGCCTGCCTGGCCGGTGGCCCTACCGAAGCCCTGCCCACGCAAGGTCAGCCGCTCGGGCTGACCCAGCATGTCTGGCAGCAACTGCTGGAAGATGACCAGAGCCTGCTGTACCAGGCGCTGCTGGCCAAGCACCAGGGCCTGATGCAGCACGTAGTCGCTGCGGTGTCCGGGGACGACTTCGGCAAGGTGTACGACATCATCAAGGGCATCGCCGGGACTGACGACGGCCAGCTGCTGATGATCAAGCCGATCCAGGATGCCGTCGGCCAGTTGCTGGCCGCGACCAACAGTGCAGGGAATGCACTCAGCCAGCACCTCAATGAGCGAACCAGGACGCTGATCGGCCACGTGCACCGCTCGGCGTTGGCACTGTTCGCCGGGCAGCAGGTGACCCCGTTCCGGCTCTCGCTGACCCTGGGCGAGTATATGAGCCTGCTCGACGAGGCCGTGCAGGCACGGACCGAGGCGTTCCTGCAGCAGGTCGACCAGCAGTTCCGCAATCCCCTGGGGCGCAAGGTGCGAGCCATGGTGCTGAGCGGGGCGATCAATATCGCCGCACCGGGCAATCGCAACCAGATGATCGAGGTGGTGCTGTGGACGTTCGAAAGCGCCGAGAGCTTGCAGGCGCGGCTGGTACAGCTGCGGGAAGGAGCAGCCGGTGGTGTCGGGGCGCTGGTACGGAATATCGCGATAGGTGCGGGTACGCTGCGTACACAGGTCACGGAGGGGTTGAAGATCAGCTCGCTGGCCGCGCAAAGCGTGGCCAGCGATGCCATGCGCAGCCTGCGCGATGCCGCCGCCAGTGGCGGCAGCGCCGGCTTGCTGTTTGCCCTGGGCAGCCTGTGGTTTCACCAGGACAGCCTGGGCAGGAACTATCGGGCGTTGCAGGAAACGCATCAGAACAACCCGGAAGCGCTGGCGGCGATCTGGTCTTCGTCGCTTGGGTTGTTGGGGGTTGGGGTTGAAGTGGCAGGGGGTGTCGTCGCGGTAGTACGCCCGAAGATACCGTGGCCTGGGATGGTAACTGAGGCAACACTGGGAAAGAACCTGGCCAGGTATGGCGGTGCTATTACCGCGCTCGCGGGTGTCATGGATGCAGCGCAGTATTTGAATGCGCACGTTCGGGCTGATCGCCAAGGGGACAGTTCTTCCGGTTACAAGTACGCACAGGCGGCAGCGTTTGCCGCTGTCTCCGCCTTTTCCGGGATTTACTCCGCACTATTCGCAAGCTCGCTACTCGGCCCCTTGGGCGTTGCAATTATCTTTGGCCTAGCCGCCTATGCGCTGGCGATGGATGCCAAAAGTCAAGAGTCCTCATTGTTAGAACTTTGGTCTCGACATAGTAGATGGGGAATACCAGAAACCCATCGACGATGGGTAGACTCAAGAGACCTCGACACCTCGATTGGCGCACTGCATGCGGCAGCTCTGGGGATTACGGCCAAAACTTCTATCGAAACCAGATTTCAAATATCTCAAAACGCTCATATACAAGAGCAAACTGGTACTTTAATCGGCGATAGCTCTGCTGTCGCGGCAGGCTTCGTACTTGACTTGCACATCAGCTTGCCTAATTTCAATCCAGAAGATGCACATTTCAAATGGCAACTGACGGTATACCCGGCAGGCGTTGCCCGGCAGCCATTTCATCTTTATAGCAACAGTTCACACCCCAAAATAATTGAATACACCCCTGAAGAAACAACAAACACCTTTGCCAATCCTAAAGTCATCAACGACTACTTACAACTGAAAACCACCCACAACACCCTCCATATTAGCAACTCAATCCCTTTACTTGAAAATCATAATGCAAAATCGATTGAATTAACACTCACCTACTGGCCCAACAAAAACGACCAGTCGCTTTACGCAAAGGTTACAGCAAAAGAAAATAATCTATCCTCGCTGAGGAGTCTATTCTAATGTCCCGCCCACTCCTTAATCCACCCTGCAAAGGCTGGATAGAAGATCTCCCCTACCCTGACATTCCTCCTACGATTGAAACCAGCTTGGGCAATCAAAACCCAAACCACCAAGATCTGGTCTACCTCGAGCTACCCAGAACGTTAGGTTGGGCAAGGGAAATAATGGCTTTTCTAGCATTTCCCACTGTCGCAATAAGCTTATTCCCACTCAGCCTTATACCATCAAGCTTAGAATACCGAGATTTTGAAAATACATTCCTAAACATACTAGCTTCCGCATGTGGAATATGGATGTTTATCATTGGCCTCCGAGTAAGTTTATCCCCTCCTCGAGACGAGCCCATTCGCTTCAATCGCCCACGCGGAAAGATGTATGCATATAATTTTAAATACTGCTGGTGGAACCCATTCGCGACCTGGAAAGTCGAGACAGTGTCTTACGACTGGTCCCAAGTTCGCGCAGAACGCTGGTCACAAAATGGCGCCCTGCCGAACGGTGGGCTCATTATCAAGTGGGGGGTCATGTTATCAATCGTGGCACCAGGCACGAACAACGTCATCGACCGTTTCCCTTTGGGCATCATGGCAGACCAGCATACTTGGGCCTACATCTGCACCTACATGCAAGAAGGCCCCTCAGCCCTGCCGCCCCCCGGCGAACCCAAAGACCACAACGACGTGCTCTGGTGTGAATTCGCCCTGCGTTTGGCCCCCAAGGTGAACTGGCCAGCCGAAATGGACCTGGAATCGCGAACCGCGCCGTGAACCGGCATGGGACTCGATCGCTCAATCCTCCGCCGGCACCTCCACCACCTTCCAGCTGTCATCCGGGTCGAAGCGCTTCATCTGCCTGGCCAGGTTGTCACCGTTCGGCCCGAGGTCTTTCTCGAACACCTCGCCGTCATGGCTGATCATGAAGCTCATCACCCCGCTGTCGTCGTACTTCGCCGGCCAGGCGACCATGGCGAAGCCGCGGCTCATGTGCTTGCCGATCAGGTAGCTGTAGGCGCCGCCGGGGGCGGACGGGCCTTGGCCGTCGAGGATGCGGAAGTGGTAGCCATACCAGGCGTCGCCGACCACGTCCTGGCCAAACAGCGGGCCCAGCGGGCTGACCTGCCCGTCACCGTCATCCTCCCAGTACAGCCCGTCATGCTTGCCGGGCTCGCTGAAAATCTTCTGCGCATACTCCAGGGCGCCGTCACCGTTATGGTCCTGGGTGGCGTAGTCCATCTGCGCGTCATGGTAGGCCAGTAGCGACTGCATGGCCCCCAGTTCGTTGCGGCCAATGCGCCGCGCGCGGATTTCGCCACTGCCGGGAAGCGCCAGCCCTGGCTGCCTTGCGTCAGCGGGATAGGCAGGGTCCAGTGTGCGCTGCCCACCGCGAGGACGGCCTTGCCATCCTCCGTCCTGTCGATGCTGTGCTGCGCGCGATACTGCTCCAGGAAGGTGTCCACGTCACTGCGTTGCACACCACCGCGCGGTATGTAGTTACGCCAGTCATCGCCCAGCAGCTGGGCCAGGCGGGCTTCATCGGGTTTCGCTTCGCCCAGCGCCGCAACGAAGGCGTCCACGGCCTTTTCCGGTGTCGGGAAGGCTTCCTGCGCCGCAACCAGGGTTGACCAGAGGATGCCGGCCGCGATTACCAGTGCCGCTATCGGTTGACGGTTCATCGACGGCCTCCTCCTCCGCGGCGTACAGGCGCACTGGGCCGGGAAATCGTGTGCCCGGCGGCACGCGAGGCGCCCGGTCGCTGGGCAAGCGACTGGCTGGTACGACCACGGCTGGCCTGCAGATTGGTGCGCGACGGCGCACGCACGCCATCAAAGGCATTGTTGCGGGCCCGACCGGCGCTGCTGCCAGGCCGGTTCTGCGCTACCTGTCGCGCCTGGCCTTCACCCTGCCTGCGGTTAACCTGGTTGTTCTGCTGGCGGGCCTGGGTGCTGCGGGTGTCCTGACGACGCTCGGCTGCCCTGGTGTCGTTCCGCGGTTGCAGGCGGTTGCCAGGCGTATTGCCTGCTTGCGCCTCGCGCATCTGCTGGCGGGCCTGGCGATTGCTGGTGGCCGGCCGTTCGATGCCGGCCCGGTCCATCGAGGCGCGCGCCTGGTCGCGGGCCCGGGCGCGCTGGGCGTCGTCGCCACGGAAGGCGGTACGCTGGCTGGCACCGTCGAGCTGGCGACCATACTGCTGGCGACTGCGGGCGTCGCGGTAAGGCACGCCGTCGCGGTTGGCGGCGTTGTGCTGCCATTTGTTCTGGTTGTTGCTGATGCGGTTGTTGGCATTGATGTTGTTGTAGCGGTTGACGTCGATGTCGATGTCATTGTTGCCCCAGTCGCAGTCGCCCCACAGCGAGGCGACGATCGCCACGCCGGTGCCGAAGGCCAGGCCGGCAACCAGCGCGGAACCGGGGTAGTACATCGGCGGCGGAGGATAATACGGCGGTGGCGAGGCCGGGTAGGCCCAGGTACCGTAGGTGGTGGTCGGGTTGTAGCTGGGCACGTACACCACTTGCGGGTCGGCCGGTTCGATGATGATGGTGGTGGGCGGACTGCTGGCCGCGACCACCTGGGTGCTGCTGGAGGCCGGTGCCGGTGCCGGTGCCGCCTGGACGGTCACATTCTGGTACTGGTTGCTCTGCAGGTTGCCAGCGGCCTGGGCCTGGTGACGCAAGCGCTGCACGCCGCCCATGACATCGTCGGGCTGGGCGAGGAAGGCGTCGCCCAAGCGCTGCACCCAGACCGGGTCCTGGCCCAGCGTGGCCAGCACCTGGGGAAAGGCGACCAAGGCCTGTACGCTCGGGTCCCACGGCTGGTTCGCCACTTTCCTGACCGCATCGTCACCTGAAGCCTTGGGGTTGGCCTTGGACCAGCTCACCGCTTCGCTGACCTGCCCCGGGTAGGTGGCTGCCATCAGTACCTGGGCCAGCAAGGCATCCGGGTACAAGGCGACAGGCGCGAGCATCTGGTCCAGTTGCTCCTGGGTGAACACCGGGTCCTTGGCCGCGACCGTGTCGGCCTGGGGTGCCGGGTCGGGGGCGGGTACGTCTTCCGCCAGCACCAGGCCGGGCATGGCGCTCAGATACAGGACCGCCGACAAGACCGCAGACAATGGCATGCGCATCGCTTCTCCCCAACAGGTCAGACCGCGTGGCTCAAGGGTAGCAATGACACTGCTTTTGGCCACCTGATGGCGCGCAAACTTTTTGCACTCTAAGGGTGAGGATGGTTACTGCCTTTGAATCTATCCAGCGGCCTGGTTGCCAACTGTAATTGTCCTGTACCGGCCCTTCGCTGCGCGCCAGCTTCATGCAAGGCGTGTTCGCGTAGCGCCCTGCCTGCTGAAGAGCGGGTACAGCCATGACGAATAACGTTCAGACAGGAGCCGCCCCGATGAACACACCCCGCCTCATCGCCGTCATCGCGCTGGCCGCGTTATGCTCCTCGGTCTGGGCGGCTACCGAGCGTGCCGAGCGGCGCCGCGCGGCCCGCGACGTGCGCCAGGAAACCCGCCAGGACGCACGCCAGACCAAACAGGACTGCCGTTACGCCGACCAGCAAAGCAACGCTGGATGCCGCCAGGACAAACGCCATACCAAGCAACAAGGCCGCGAACGCGCCCGGGACATCAAGTACTGAAAGGGCAGTGCTTAACCGTCCAAGGCAATGATGGCCAGGATCAATGACGCCCCGACAGCCGCCAGGACGACGCCGGTCAACTGGGTCCGACCACCGGAGTAGCGGGCCAGCAGCCAGCCCGCCAGGTACAGCATGGCCAAGGCCACCAGGTGCGATACGCGGATGGCCGTGGCGGTGGTGTCAATCAGCAGGAACGGTATCACCACCGGGAATGTTGCCAGCACCACCAGCAGGAACGTGGCCAGGGCAGCCTTGAAATCATCCACGCCCAGGCGTGCCGGTATGGGGCGGGCGGCATCCCGCAGCATGCGTTCGCGCAACACTTCCAGACCGTCCTCATCCAGCGCCAGGCTGATGCGCGCCGGCAACGCAGCAGCAATCAGCCTGCGCCCCTGGCTGCCCTCGCCGGCCTGCATGCGGGCCAGCAGCGTACGGCTGCGGGTGCGCTCGGTCCAGGTGCGCAGCAGGTAGATGACCGCATCGGCCAGGCCCCAGGCCAGGTTGCAGCCGAACGCGGCAATCAGCATCAGCCGGGCATCTTCGCGTCCCGCCGTGGCGACGCTCAGCGAGCCGATGAAGGTCATGGCCATCAACAGCCCGAAGATCACTTCGGTAATCCGGTCGATCGGCTCCAGCACCCCCCCATTTGCGCGGTTGCTCGTCTTGGCCCATCACGCCCTCCCGGTTCCGCTGGAACCATCGATAGTCACTATCGAGAACGGCAATTTCTGTCCAGTGGCCTGGCCGAATACCCTGACTCCATCGACCTGACCTTCACCACACCGGTTCCTGGAGCTACCCGATGAACACCCTGGCCCGCCTGCTCTGCGCCACCCTTGCCGTTGTTGCCGTTGCCCTTGCCGGCGGCTGTGCCAGCCACCCGGAACTGCGCCCATACAGCGCGGAGGAAACCCGTCAGTTGCAACTCGAAGCCCTGCAACGTCGCGGCCTGTCGCTGGACGACTACGAGCAGCAACGGCGGGCCATCCAGCGTGCCGACAACCTGCCGGTGGTTACCGAAGCCAGCGACACCGGGCGTTCGAACCAAGGCTGAAATGGCCAGCAATACGAGGCAGGTTGAACCAGTATAGGCATCAGCAGCTGTCGCGACAGCACGCCCCGGCTCCAGGCCGCAGGCCGTTTCTTTCAGCGCCGTGGTCCCAGCGCCAGTGCGATTCCGCCGAGCACCACAGCGCTGGCCGCCAGCAAGCGCAACGACAGCGGTTCACCGACCAGCACAACCCCACCGAGCGCCGCGATCACCGGCACGCTCAGTTGCAGGGTCGCCGCCTGCTGCGCACTGACCTGCCTGAGCACGCCGTACCACACGGCATAACCGGCCCCGGAAGCCAGCACGCCAGAGCCCAAGGCATACACCAAGCCCACCGCCGTCACGTGCACGTCAGTGCCGAGCAGCAGCATCGGCGCCAGTAATACCAGGCACGGCAGGCTCCGGGCGAAATTACCCGCCGTGTCGGCCAGCGGCCTCGGCGAGCCCTTGCCCAGCAGCGAGTAAATACCCCAGGCGACACCCGACAGGGCCATCAACAAGGCACTGCCGAGGGGCGGCGCCGAGGCCCCGGGCAACAGCAGCAGCAACAGCCCGGCAAAAGCGACGAGCATGCCCGAGAGCATACGCGCAGTGATGCGCTCGCCCCGGTACCAGGCGAACCCGAACATGGTGATCTGCACCGCGCCGAACAGCAGCAAGGCCCCTGCCCCGGCGCCCAGCTGCAGATAGGCTGCGGAAAACAGGAACGCGTACAGGAACAGTGCCAGCCCACCCCGCCAGCTGCCACCGATGGCCAGTGCCGGTCTGCGCAGGCGGATCAGCAACAGCAGAAACGCAGCGCCACTGGCCAGGCGTAACACGGTGAACGAAACCGGATCGACGGCCCCGTCCTTCAGTGCCAGCCGGCAGAATACCGAGTTGGCGGCGAAGGCCACCAGGCTGAAGAGCGCGGCCCACAGCCAGGGGCGGGCCTTGCGGTGGTCGAGCGTGGTGGTGCCGGTGCTCATGGTGTGGTCACCTCTGAAAGCGCTGTTGTTGTTATCGGTGCGAGGCTGACAGGCCCGGCACCGGTATACAACAACGCGCTTCCCTGGCGCTACAGCGCGGCCACCGCATCGATCTCCACCAACATGCCGTCCAACGCCAACCGAGGTACCGGTATCAGCGTGCAGGTCGGCTTCATGTGCCCGCCCCAAGCCCTGTCAGCCTCGGCTACCCACTCCCGCAGGCGCGTTTCGCTGTGGGCGACAATCAGCAGGGTCAGCTTGCACACCTGAGCCAGGCCGGCGCCCTTCGAGGCCAGGGCCAGTTCCAGGTTGGCCAGCGCCTGCCGCGCCTGTTCGGCGAACAGGGATGACAGCCGTCCCTCGCGGTCCTCCCCGCCCTGGCCGGCGATGAACAGCAGACGGCTGCCTGCCCGCACCTCGGCAACATGCGAGTAGGCATTGCCACTGGGGTCGTACAAAGCTTCGGGGTTGCTCAGCTGGAATGCGCTTGAACGGGTCACGGTAAGCCCTCGATTAAGGAAAGAGCTGCGCAGTATCGGACCTCAAGTCAGCTTCAGGTCAAGCGCTGGACAAGCGAGCGGGATCGCCGTTGGTCAAGCGCTCCGGTGTAGGACGTTTCGCACAGGGCGCGTGTCTCGGTGAACCACGCGTCTGTTTGCATAAGGGCGAGCAGGCGCTAGATTGCAGATCCCGGCACGGAGGCCTGCATGCAACAAGGACATATCCATGACCAGACACAACTTTCAACTTGCCTACGCCATCAAGCCGCATCACCCCGACGACGAGGCTGATGCTGCCACGGCCGCCCAGCACCTGCGGGCAAACCTTGGCTGGAACACCGTGGAGCACATCGAAACAACCCTGCTCGGCGTGGTTCACCTCTACCACAGCACCACCAGCGATCGTCTGGACGAAGCCGAGCGGCAGATTCGCGAGCGTATCTGCGAAGAACTCAAGAGCCTTGGGCTGTTGTCACGTGTGAAATTCTACGGCAGCCTGATGGTCGATGGCCTTGGCTCAGCCATCCGCTTGAGCATCGTGCCCTGACCACAGGGCAGGGCAACCAGGCGCCCCCGCGCCTGGTTGCCGCCTGGGGTCATTTCTCCTCCAGCACCGCCCTGCCCTTGACCGCCCGCGGCCCGCGCCAGGCCCAGAACAGCAGGCCGGGGAATGGCGCGTAGACCACGAACACTACCCACAGCATCTTGCGCTCGGCGCGCCGGTCACTGCCGATGATGTGCCAGATGGCCCAGATTTCCAGCACGATCACCAGCATGGCGACGATGAACCAGATCGTTCCGATTTCCATGAGCATCCTCCCAATGGCATGTACTGCTTTGGGTTTCGGAGGACGCCAAGGGTTCAGATTGATTTGCCTGTGCTTACCGGCCACCAGGCCGCCCCAGGCAGGTTTCAGTGCCGTGCTGCGGTCTCCAGCGCCGCCTTCAATGCCGCTGCATCGGCGAACGCCTGCTGGCTGACCAGCCTGCCCTGTTCCAGTTGCAGCCACTGCACCTGGCCATCCTGCCCGGGATAGCGGCTGGCTACCCGTCCATCACGGTCGAGCAGCACCCGGTAGTGGTAGTCACGCATGGCCGGGATGGCGAACAGCTTGCTGATCAGCGCCGGCATGCGCTGGATGTCGGCGACGAATACCGCATCGCGCGCTTCCAGGTAACCCTTGGGCTGGTCGGCCAACGCCGCCTTGACCAGCTTGGCACCGTCCATGTCGCGGGCTACCAGCAGGATATGCGTGCCGGCATCAAGGCTGTAGGCCTGGTCGTACTGGTCGAGCAACGTCCACGGCGCGAGCTTTTCGCCAGGCTGCAGGGCATTGGCCAGCAGTGGCACCAGGCAGAGCAACAGGGCAGCGGCGTATTTCATCAAGGGCATCCTCAGTAGCGGGGACATCAGCATAACGATAACCGGCCAGGCCAGACAGCTTGCCTGAACACGACCTCGAACATGCCAGCACCACCTGCAAGATTGTCTTTCCCGCGGCCACCCGCCACACTCTCCCGGCCAGCCCGGTAGCGGAGTCCAGAGTGCCCACGCCACGCCAGTTCAGCAAGAAGACCAGTACCAGCAACATGCTGCGCCTGAAGTCCACCAGCGCCAATGCCCAGGCCCCCTATCGGGTCGATTTCGTATTGCTCGAACACTTTTCCATGGCCAGCTTCACCGTGGCCATGGACGTACTGGTCACGGCCAACCTGCTGCGCGCCGACAGCTTCCGCTTCACCCCGCTGTCGCTGGATGGCGACCGTGTGCTCAGCGACCTGGGGCTGGAGCTGGTAGCCACCGAGGTGTCTGCCGAGGCGCTGAAAGAACTGGACCTGCTGGTCATCTGCGGCGGCTTGCGCACCCCGCTGAAGTACCCGGAACTTGACCGCCTGCTGGGCGACTGTGCCAGCCATGGCATGGCCCTGGGCGGCCTGTGGAACGGTGCGTGGTTCCTTGGCCGCGCCGGGGTGCTGGACGACTACGGCTGCAGCATCCACCCCGAGCAGCGCGCCAGCCTGAGTGAACGCAGCCCGCAAACGCGCATCACCCCGGCCAGCTTCACCCTCGATCGCGACCGCCTCAGTGCCGCCAGCCCCAATGGCGCCATGGAGCTGATGCTGGGCCTGGTGCGCCGGCTGTATGGCGATGGCCTGGCCGAAGGCGTCGAGGAGATCCTGTCGTTCTCCGGCGCCCGTTACCGCCAGGTTGGCCCGGGGGCGAAGAAATCCATGAGCCTGCACCTGCGCACCATCGTCGAGCTGATGGAGAACAACCTCGAGGAAACCCTCAGCCTCGACCAGCTGGCTGCCTACAGCGGGCGCTCGCGGCGGCAGATCGACCGCCTGTTCCAGGCCCAGTTGGGCACCTCGCCGCGGCGGTACTACATGGAGTTGCGCATCACCAAGAGCCGCCGCCTGCTGCAGTACTCCGACCTGTCGGTGATGGAGGTGGCAGTGGCCTGCGGTTTCGTCTCGGTGTCGCACTTCAGCAAATGCTATGCGGCGTACTTCGGCTACCCGCCGTCGCGTGAGCAGCGGCTGGGCGAATGACGGGCCGCCCAAGCCACGGGGAAATGCCGCTCAGGCGCGGATATAGCGCAGCACGGCATCACAGATCATGGCTTTGTGGCGCTGCTTGACCTCTTCAGCGGAAAGGTCGATCTGGAAGATCTCACCAAAGGTATGGCGGTTCGATACCCGGTAGAAGCAGAACGAACTCATCAGCATGTGCAGGTCGAGGACCTCGATGCCGGCGCGGAACACCCCTTCCTCGACACCACGGCGCAAGGTATTGCCCAGCGCCTCGAGCACCAGGCTGCTCATTTCGCGGATCGCCGGCGACTGCTTCACGTACTCGCCATAGTGAATGTTCTCGGTACAGATGATCCGCACGAAGTCGACGTTGCGGTCGTGGTGGTCGAAGGTGAACTCCACCAGCCGGCGGATCGCCTGCTCGGCCGGCAGCGACTCCAGGTCCAGGCTCTGCTCGGTCTTGCGGATATCCCCGTACAACTTGACCAGGCACTCGCAGTACAGCTGCTCCTTGCTGCCGAAGTAGTAGTAGATCATGCGCTTGGAGGTGGCGGTGCGCTCGGCGATGGCGTCAACACGGGCGCCGGCCAGCCCTTGCTGGACGAACTCGTGGATGGCGGCCTGAAGGATGTCCTCACGCGTTTTCTCGGGGTTGTTCTTGCGCGTCTTGCGCGCCCCTTCGATTTCAGGCTGGCCGAGGCTGACTACGGAATCACTCATACCCACTCACAGGCTGTTTATTGGATTGCCCGGATTATCCGTGAGCAGGGCCAAGCAGGGAAGCGCGCCGTGGGTACGGCGGCCAGGCGTCTTGGAAACTGACGCGCCGGGCAGCTTTCACATAAAACAAAACGATATGTAAATTACTAAACATTCTAACGAAATGGAATATAAAAATTGAAAGCCTAACGCCAGCTCCTTAGTCTGGGCGCACCGTTTCCCTACCGACTCAAGGAGCCATGCCCATGCCCGCCCGTGCTTTTTCCCCCCTGCGCCGCCTGCTGCTCGGCGGTCTGCTGGCCAGTGTCGCCAGCGCCCTGCTGCCTTGGTCGCAAGCCCTGGCCGACGACACCAGGACCCTGCGCATCGGCTACCAGAAGTTCAACAGTATCAACATCCTCAAGGGCAGCGGTGCTCTGGAAAAGGCCCTGGCACCACAAGGCGTGACCGTCAGCTGGCATGAATTCGCCGCCGGCCCGCAGTTGCTCGAAGCCCTGAGCACCGGTGCCATCGACCTCGGCCACGCTGCCGATGCACCTTCGGTGTTCGCCCAGGCCGCAGGCAAGCCGGTGGTGTACCTGGCTGCCGAGCAACCCTACCCGCGTGGCATCGGCCTGGTAGTGCGCGAGCAAGACCAACTGGCCAGCGTCGCGGACCTCAAAGGCAAGCGCGTTGCCACGGGCCGCGGCTGGAATGCCCAGTATCTGCTGGCCGTTGCCCTGGAGCAGGCTGGCCTCAGCTACCGTGACATCACACCGGCCTACGTCAACAACGCCGCCGATGCCGTGGCCGCCCTGCAGTCAGGCAGCGTCCAGGCCGTGACCCTGTGGGACCCGTTCCTGGCTGCAGCCGAAAGCCAGCCTGGCCTGAAGAACCTGCGCGACGGCAGCGGCCTGTCGAACAACCGCACCTTCTACCTGTCCACCGCCAGCTTCGCCGATCAGCACCGCGACCTGCTGAAAACCTTCTTTGCCGAACTGGGCAAGGTCAGCCAGTGGGCCAACGCCAAGCCTGCCGAAGTCGCCGCGCTGCTGTCGCCGCAACTGGGAATCAACGCCAGCGTCCTGCAAGTGGCCAGTGAGCGGCGCAACTACAACGCGGTGGCGATCACCCCGCAGATCATCGCCGAGCAGCAGAAGCTGGCCGATACCTTCCAGGGCCTGGGCCTGATTCCGCACAAGCTGCAGGTCGCCGACGCGGTCTACCCGGCTTCCGTGTTGCCTTGAACGGAGCCCACAGCATGCCCCGCCCGATCCGCTTCAACGCCTTCAGCATGAACGCCGCCAGCCACCAGTCGCCCGGCCTGTGGCGTCACCCGCGTAATACCAGTGTGAACTTCAATCGCCTGGATTACTGGACCGACCTGGCCCGCCTGCTCGAACGCGGCCTGTTCGACGCCCTGTTCATCGCCGATGTGCTGGGCATCTACGACGTCTACCAGGGCAGCCCCGAGGCGGCCCTGCGCGGTGGTGTGCAGGTGCCGGTCAATGACCCGCTGCTGCTGGTCCCGGCCATGGCCGGGGTTACCGAACACCTGGGCTTTGGCGTCACCTTCTCGCTCACCTACGAACACCCCTACCCGTTCGCCCGGCGCATGTCCACGCTCGACCACCTGAGCAATGGCCGGGTCGGCTGGAACATCGTCACCGGCTACCTCGACAGCGCCGCGAGGAACCTGGGCCTGGCGCAGCAGCTGGGCCACGACCAGCGCTACGACCTGGCCGAGGAATACCTGCAGGTGCTGTACAAGCTGTGGGAAAAAAGCTGGGACGAAGACGCGGTGCTGCTGGAGCGTGACAGCGGGCGCTATATCGAGCCATCCCGGGTGCACCCTATCAAGCATGCCGGCGAGCATTTCCAGGTGCCCGGCATGCACCTGTGCCAGCCGTCCCCCCAGCGTACGCCGGTGCTGTTCCAGGCTGGCGCTTCGCCGCGCGGCCAGCAGTTCGCGGCGCGCCATGCCGAATGCGTGTTCATCAGCGGGCCGACGCCCACGGTGCTGCGCCGCTACGCCGACGGCATTCGCCAGGCCAGCGAGGCCGCCGGGCGCGGCCGTGATAGCGTGCTGATCTACGCCCAGGCCCTGCTGATTGTCGCCCCCACCCGGGAACAAGCCGAAGCACGCTTCGCCGAGTACCGCCGTTACGTGGACCTGGACGCCGCCCTGGCGCTGCTGTCAGGCTGGACCGGCATTGACTTTGCCGGCCTCGATCCCGATGCGCCGATCGAATATGTCGAGAACGATGCCGGCCGTGCAGCCCTGGCCGCCTTCACCGCAGCCGACCCGAACCGCCGCTGGAGCGTGCGCGAGGCCGCCGAATTCGTCGGCCTGGGTGGCCGCGGCCCGGTGCTGGTCGGCGCGGCCAGCGAAGTCGCCGACCAGTTGGAAAGCTGGTTGGAAGAGACCGGCATCGATGGTTTCAACCTGACCTACGCCGTGCAACCGGACGACCTCGCCCAGGTGGTCGAGCTGCTGGTACCCGAGCTGCAACGGCGTGGCCGCTACCCGCTGAGCTATGCCGAAGGCAGCTTGCGGCACAAGCTGTTCGGCCAGGGTGACCGTTTGCCGCAAGCGCACGCTGGCCGCCAGGTCAGCATTTAGCTGGCAAATACCGGGTATTCCAACATTTAATTTGTGGATGGCACGCCCTCGCCCCTATTCTGTCGCCACATCCCCTGCGCCGCACCGGCCGGTGCGGTTCACGGCATGGGGAGAGAACAACAAGTCGAGATCGTCCATGTCGAATCATTCCTACTTCGCCCCCCACGGTGGGCACCCGGCTCAGACCGAGCTGCTGACTGACCGTGCCATGTTCACCGAAGCCTATGCCGTCATTCCCAAGGGCGTGATGCGTGACATCGTCACCAGCCACCTGCCGTTCTGGGACAAGATGCGCATGTGGGTCATCGCCCGCCCGCTGACCGGTTTTGCCGAGACCTTCTCGCAATACATCGTCGAAGTCGCCCCGGAAGGCGGCAGCGAGCGCCCCGAGCTGGACCCGAACGCCGAAGCAGTAGTGTTCATCGTCGAAGGCGAACTGGACATCACCGTCGAAGGCAAGCACCACACCCTGGTACCGGGTGGCTACGCCTTCCTGGCACCCGGCGCCGAGTGGAGCCTGCGCAACAACAGCAAGGCCAACGTCACCTTCCACTGGCTGCGCAAGCACTACCAGAAGGTCGAGGGCCTGGACGTTCCGGAATCCTTCGTCACCCACCGTGACAACGCCACCGTCATCGAAATGCCAGGCACCGAAGGCCGCTGGGTCACCACCCGCTTCGTCGACATGGCCGACATGCGCCACGACATGCACGTGAACATCGTCACCTTCCAGCCGGGCGGCGTGATCCCGTTCGCCGAAACCCACGTGATGGAACACGGCCTGTACGTGCTTGAAGGCAAGGCGGTGTACCGCCTGAACCAGGACTGGGTCGAAGTGGAAGCCGGCGACTTCATGTGGCTGCGTGCGTTCTGCCCGCAAGCCTGCTATGCCGGCGGCCCAGGCAAGTTCAGCTACCTGTTGTACAAGGACGTCAACCGCCACGTGCACCTGACGCTGAACCCCAAGCGCTAAGCCCAGGCTGCCCCCGCAAGCCCGCCAATCTGGCGGGCTTTCTGTTTGCCGCGCATACTGAAACCTTCTTCCCCGCGCGGTGCCCGCCATGAACCGCTGCCTGCTGCTCGCCGTCCTGCTGCTCGGCTCCTCCGCCTTGGCCGCCGATGACTGGGACCTGGCCTACGACCGCGAAGGCATTCGCGTGTACCTGAGTGGTGTCAGCGGCTCGCCGTACCAGCAATTTCGTGGGGTCAGCACCATGAAAGCCAGCGTGCGCACGCTCACCGACCTGCAGGAGAACCTGCGGGTGGCCTGCAAATGGCTGTACGCCTGCGAGCAGATGCGCCTGCTGGAGGTGAACGGTGCCGATACCTGGGTGTACCTGACCACCAACCTGCCGTGGCCGACGATGCCACGGGACATCGTGCTGAAGGTAACCACCGAGCGGCTCGACGACGGCACCCTGGTGCGCCACCTGAGCGCGGAACCAGGCCGGATCCCCACGGTGGAAGGGCTGATCCGGGTGAGCCATCTCAGCGGTGAGTGGCGGATGCGACCGCTGGACGAGCGCAACACCGAAGTGACGTACCAGTTGCAGGCCGACCCTGCCGGGGATGTACCAGGGTGGCTGGCCAACCGGTTCGTGGTCGATGCCCCGGTAGTGACGTTGCGTACCCTGCGGGCAGTGGCCGAGCGGCAACCTTGAGGCTTGGCCCGGCAGTCACATCTTGTAGGTCGAAAGCAGGATGCTGGTTTCGGTATTTTCGATATGCGGAATCGAGCGAATGGTGTTCAAGGCCCGGTCGAAAGCCTCCAGGCTGTCCGCACGCAACTCGGCCATGAGGTCCCAGCGGCCATTGGTGGTATGGATGGCCACCACGTTGGGATGCCCCCGCAGCGCATGCTTGACCTCGGCGGCGTGGTGGCCGCTGATGCCGATGCTGGTAATGGCGCGCACGCCCTGCTCCAGCGCATCGGCGCGCAGGCGTACCGTGTAGCCGATGATCACCCCCTGCTGTTCAAGCCGGCTGATGCGGTTCTGCACGGTTGCCCTGGCCACCTTGAGCTTCTTCGCCAGGGTCACCACGGGGGTTCGCGCATCGTCCCGCAACAGCGCAATCAGTTCGCGATCGATCGTATCCATGAATACCTGCCTAGTGATCAGACTGCTACCTCAGGTTGGCAGATTGTCAGGAAAGCTGACAAAACTGGCAACCTGTTTGCTTCCGACTGACACAGCCTTGCAGCAAGATGTTCAGGCGACTTCAACAATTCAAAGCGCTCCCCCGCGGGGTGAAAGCGCAATAACAAGGTGCCAGAACATGACGTATTTCATTGATGTCCCAACCATGTCGGACCTGGTCCATGACATCGGCGTAGCACCGTTCATTGGTGAACTGGCCACGGCCATTCGCGAAGACTTCAAGCGCTGGCAGGATTTTGACAAGTCCGCGCGTGTCGCCAGCCATTCGGACGTCGGCGTGATCGAACTGATGCCGGTCGCCGACACCCGCCGCTACGCCTTCAAATACGTCAACGGCCACCCGGCCAACACAGCCCGCAAGCTGCACACCGTGATGGCCTTCGGCGTACTGGCCGATGTCGAGACCGGCTACCCGGTGCTACTGTCGGAACTGACCATCGCCACCGCCCTGCGCACCGCCGCCACGTCGCTGATGGCAGCCCAGGCACTGGCCCGGCCGAACGCACGACGGATGGCGCTGATCGGCAACGGGGCGCAGAGCGAGTTCCAGGCACTGGCCTTTCACAAACACCTGGGTATCGAGGAAATCATTGCCTACGACATCGACCCACTGGCGACCGCCAAACTGATCGCCAACCTCAAGGACTACAGCGGCCTTGCCATCCGCCGCGCAGGTTCAGTGGCCGAAGCGGTGAAAGGCGCGGACATCATAACCACGGTGACCGCCGACAAGGCCTACGCCACCATCATCACCCCCGACATGCTCGAACCCGGCATGCACCTGAATGCGGTGGGCGGCGACTGCCCGGGCAAGACCGAACTGCATGCCGATGTGCTGCGCAATGCCCGGGTGTTCGTTGAATACGAGCCGCAAACCCGCATCGAGGGCGACATCCAGCAGTTGCCCGGCGACTTCCCGGTGATCGAACTGTGGCGCGTGTTACGGGGCGAAGCCGAGGGCCGCCAGCGCGACAGCCAGGTCACCGTGTTCGACTCGGTGGGCTTCGCCCTGGAGGACTACACCGTACTACGGTACGTATTACAGCAAGCCGAAAAGCGTGGGATGGGCAGCAAGATCGACCTGGTGCCGTGGGTGGAAGACGACCCGAAAGACCTGTTCAGCCATACTCGCGGCCGCACTGCCAGAAGCCGCATCCGCCGCGTTGCCTGAGCCTGTTGCCGGCCCGGCGCCTGCAGTGCTCAGATGCCGCCCGCTGCCAGCAACCGCGTCATCACCTCGGCCAAGGCCTTGACCATGGCATCCGCCGTTGGCCGGTGGACGATGACGATTTCGTAGCTGTCGACCTCCGGCAGGCCCTGGCCTGTCCCTAGCACCCGGTGCTCGCCGGTAGCGGCCCGCGGTGGCAGCAGGCTGATGCCCATGCCATCGGCCACCGCGGCCTGGATGCCACTGAGGCTGGAGCTGGTGAAGCTGATGCGCCAGCGCCGGCCCATGCCCTCGATGGCGTTGATCATGTCGTCGCGGTACAGCCCACGCGGCGGAAAGGTCACCAGCGGGATCGGGTCCAGTTCGAATGCCGGCGTGCGCGCGCTGTCGATCCATTGCAGACGCTCCGGCCAGCACGCCACCCCTTCGCGGCTGTTGCGCCGCTGCTTGAGCAGCACCAGGTCGAGCTCACCATTATCGTAGGCCTGGCTGAGGTCGCGGCACAGGCCGCTGGTGACTTCCAGCTTCACCTGCGGGTGCCGCCGGCTGAACGCTGACAAGGCATTGGTCGTCCGCCCGCCCACGAAATCCTCGGGCACCCCCAGGCGCACGGTCACGCCCACCATCGCCCCGGCCAGGGCTTCGAGCATCTGGTCGTTCAGGGCCAGCATGTGCCGGGCATAGCCAAGCAGGGTCTGCCCAGCGTCGGTCGGCAACACATCCCGGTTGCCGCGCACCAGCAGGCGATGCCCGACCATGTCCTCAAGGCGCCGCACCTTCTGGCTGATGGTCGATTGGGTCGAGTGCAGGCGGGCGGCAGCCGTGGTGAAACTGCCGCAATCCGCCACCACCACAATGGCGCGCAGCAGGTCGAGGTCGAACAGGGCCCTATTCGATTTCACGCCAGTAGACATCCTGGTATTCAACTTTCAAATGGCAAGGCTGTTTTCTATCACGCCCCCCCCTGCACCGCAACGCGCAGGCTCAGTCGCCGAGTGCCACGCCTTCGCGGCGGGGGTCGGCACCGCCCAACCAGCCGTCGCCGCTGCGCTGGATGATCTGCATGCCACTGGTCATGGTCAGGGGTGTTACCACATGCCCCCAGGCTGCCAGCTGGCGGATCAGCGCCGGGCTGGCCAGCCCCGCCTCCACTTCGGTGTCGGCATTGCGGCTGCCGAAGTTGGGCAGGCCGGCGGCCTGCTGCGGATCAAGCTGCCAGTCCAGCAGGCCGATCAGCGCCTTGTTGACGTAACCGATGATCTGCGAGCCGCCGGGCGAGCCCAGGCTGGCCACCAGTTCACCGGAGGCTTGCGCGAACACCAGGGTCGGTGCCATGGACGACAGCGGCCGCTTGCCCGGCTGCACCCGGTTGGCCACGGGCTTGCCCTGTTCCTGCGGGATGAACGAGAAGTCGGTCAGGTGGTTGTTGAGCAGGAAGCCCTTGACCATCAGGTGCGCACCGAACGCTGCTTCCACCGAAGTGGTCATGGCCAGGGCCTGGCCGTGGTCATCGACCGCGCTGAGGTGCGAGGTGGAAACCCGCAGTGGCGAGCGGTCGGGGGCCAGGGCCAGGTCGGCCCCCTGCGGCTGCCCGGGGCGCGCGCGCTGCATGCTGGAGTCGCCGATCTGCCCGGCGCGGCTGGCCAGGTAGGCGGGGTCAGTCAAGGCCTTGACCGGAACCGCCACATAATCGCTGTCGGCCAGGTACTGGGCGCGGTCGGCATACGCCAGGCGCTCGGCTTCGGCAACCAGGTGCACGGCCAGCGGTGGCGCTTCGAGTTCGGCAGCCGATGAAGCAGGTAGCGGCCGCATGGCGGCAAGGTCGCGTGCCGGTGCAGCCCGCTGCAGCGCTTCGAGAATGCCCAGGGTCTGCAGCACCGCCACCCCGCCCGACGAAGGCGGCGGCATGCCGCAGACGCGCCAGGCCTTGTAGGGGCCGCATACCGGCTCGCGCTCCTTGGCCTGGTACTGCTGCAAGTCCTGCAGCGTCAGGTAGCCGGCGTTGGCATGGCTGCGCACCTTGGCCACGATGGCTTCGGCGATTGCGCCGGTGTAGAACGCCTCGGCGCCATGCGCGGCAATCTGCTCGAAGGTTTGCGCCAGCTCGGGGTTGCGCAAGGTGGTGCCGACCGCCAGCGGTTTGCCGTGGGCATCCAGGAAGTAGCGGGCCATGGCCGGTGAACGGGCAACGAACGGGTCACTCGCCAGCAAGGCGTGAAGGCGTTCGGACACCGGGAAACCGTTGCGCGCCAAGGCAATCGCCGGGGTGAACAGCTCGCTCCATGGCAGCTTGCCGTGTTGCGCATGGGCCAGTTGCAAAGCCCGCAAGACCCCGGGCACCCCTACCGAACGCCCGCCGATCTGCGCCGCCCTGAACGGCATGGGTGAGCCGTCGGCTTGCAGGAACAGTTTTTCCGACACCGCCGCCGGGGCTGCCTCGCGGCCATCGTAAGCCTGCACGCGCTGGCCGTCCCAGTACAGGATGAACGCCCCGCCGCCAATACCACTGGATTGTGGCTCGACCAGGGTCAGTACCATCTGCATGGCGATGGCCGCGTCGATGGCGCTGCCACCGGCCCGCAGCATTGCCCGCCCCGCCTCGCTGGCCAGCGGGTTGGCGGCAGCGACCATGTGCCGGCTGGCGTGCACCGGCTGCAAGCCAGAGCGATAGCCGGAGGCCAGTTCCGGTGCTGCGGGCAGCACCGCGTCGGCACCTGCCCAAGCACTGGCAGCCAGCAGGCACAGGGCGCCCGCCAGGTGGGTGAAGAATGTCATCGTTTGCTTCCTGCCATCAGCTGTTCAGCACGGCACTGTCGGTCAAACGCAAACTTCACTGCAAGCCCTGGCGGCTTTTCCGGCATGCATGCAGGCAGGCGCGGGCTTCAGGCCACCTCTTCGAACGGCAGGCCCACATAGTTTTCGGCAATGTTCACCAACCCCGCCGGCGAAGACAGGAAGTACTCACGGTCGGCCTCCTGCATCTTCTGGTCCCAGGCGTCCTTGTGGCTGCCGAAATCATGCAGCAGCTGGGTCATGAACCAGCTGAAGCGTTCGCCCTTCCACACCCGGCGCAGGGCCAGCGGCGAATATTGCTGCAGCAGCTCGGTGCGCCCTTCGCGGTACACCTTGAGCAGGATGCGGTACAGATAGTTGACGTCCGAGGCCGCCAGGTTCAGGCCCTTGGCCCCGGTGGGCGGGACAATGTGCGCAGCGTCGCCGACCAGGAACAGATGACCGTACTGCATCGGCTCGACCACCAGGCTGCGCAGCGGCGCAATGCTCTTTTCCAGGGCCGGGCCAGTCACCAGGCGCGCCGCGACGTCTTCGGGCAGGCGTGCCTTGAGTTCATTCCAGAAGCGTTCATCGGGCCACGCTTCCAGTTGATCTTCCAGCGGGACTTGCAGGTAGTAGCGGCTGCGTGTGAGCGAGCGCTGGCTGCACAGCACGAAGCCGCGCGCATGGTGCGCGTAGATCAGCTCGTGATTGACCGGCGGGGTATCGGCCAGCAGGCCCAGCCAGCCAAACGGGTAGACCCGCTCGTACTGCTTGAGCACACCGTCGGGGATGCTCTGCCGCGAGACACCGTGGAAGCCGTCACAGCCGGCAATGTAGTCGCAGTCCACGCGGTGGAGCTGGCCGTCCTTCTCGTACGTCAGGTAGGGCCGCTCGCCCTTGAGTTCATGCGGCTGGACATTGTTCGCCGAATAGATGGTCGGCGCGCCACTGGCTTGACGCGCCTGCATCAGGTCACGTGTCACTTCGGTCTGGCCGTACACCATCACCGTCTTGCCGCCGGTCAGGGCCTTGAGGTCCAGGCGCTGGCGACGCCCGCCGACCAGCAGCTCGACCCCTTCATGAACCAGTCCTTCGCGGTCCATGCGCGCAGCCACGCCGGCTTCGCGCAGCAGGTCGACGGTACCTTGTTCCAGCACCCCGGCGCGGATCCGACCCAGTACATATTCCGGGGTCTGGCGTTCGACGATCAGCGTCTCGATACCGGCGCTTTGCAGCAGCTGGCCCAGCAGCAGGCCAGACGGGCCTGCACCAATAATTGCAACCTGAGTGTTCATTGTTGTTGTCTCTGTGCGGACGACACCGGCCCCGGACTGGCAGTGAGGCGGCATCTGCTGTTAGGGTTTGCCTTTGCATTTTTACTGGCAAAAACCGCTGTAAAGCTGTGCTATTCCATGCATAACCTGCACTTTTACTAAAATCGTTCGATTAACGGACAGGCATTCCCGCATGAAATCTCCCCTCTCCGGCGTCCCGGTGTTCACCCTGTATGGCGGAAACCAGGCCTGGCCCGGTAACGACCTGCTGCACTGCGAGCCGATCGAGGCGCGTAGCCGCCTGCACCACTGGGAAATCAAGCCACACCAGCATGCCGAGCTGTTCCAGCTGCTGTACGTGCAGCGCGGCCGGGCCGAGGTAGAGATCGAGGGGTCACGCAGCACCATCGGCGAAGCGGCGATCCAGGTGGTGCCGCCGCTGACCGTGCACGGCTTTCGCTTCAGTGCCGATATCCAGGGGCATGTACTGACCTTCGGTACGGCGCTGGTAGCAAACCTGGAGCAGCGCCTGGGCGCGCCACTGGCGGTACTGGCGAAAGCGGCGTGCTACCCGTTGGGCCAGGACCGGGGGCGTCTGCGCAACCTGATCGACACCCTGCAGCAGGAGTACCAGGGCAACGCCCCGGCACGGGCAGCGCTGCTCGAGGCTCTGGTGACCGCACTGATGGTATGGATCAGCCGCCGCCAGCAGTCGGGGCAGGCACCACGCAACCGCGACGAGCGTGACCGCCACTTGCTCGGGCAATATCTGCGCCTGGTCGAGGCGCATTATCGCGAGCACCTGTCGGTGGAGGAATTTGCCGCGCGGCTGAATATCCCGAGCCTGCAGCTGAACCAGCTGTGCCGTGCGCTGAGCGGGCAAACCGCGTTGCAGGTGGTACACCGGCGGTTGCTGCTGGAGGCGCGGCGCAAGCTAGTCTACACGCGGATGAGTATCGGCCAGTTGTCGGACAGCCTGGGGTTCACCGACCCGACGTACTTTGCCCGCTGGTTCAAGCGCCTGAGCGGGCAGACCCCCAATGGCTATCGGCGGGCGGCACAGCCAGACTGAGGCAGGCGCGCAGCGACGACGCACATCTGCGCCCCTGCTTGACGTAAACGTCAACCTGACGTCAGGATAGCCGCATACACCACGCCGAGCCCCAGCATGAGCACCCAGACCTACAGCATCTCCGACCTGTCCCGTGAGCTGGACATCACCACCCGCGCCATCCGCTTCTATGAAGAGCAGGGCCTGCTGAGCCCGGAGCGCCGCGGCCTGGAACGGATCTATTCGGCGCGCGACAAGGTCAGCCTGAAACTCATCCTGCGCGGCAAGCGCATCGGCTTTTCCCTGGCCGAATGCCGCGAGCTGATCGAGCTGTACGACCCGTCCAGCGGCAACCTCAAGCAGCTCAACAGCATGCTGGCAAAAATCGCCGAGCGCCGCGCCCAGCTGGAACAGCAGATGCTCGACATCCACCAGATGCAACTGGAACTGGACACCGCCCAGGAGCGCTGCGAACAGGCCCTGGCCGCCACCCTGAACAACAAAGACAACCGCTGAACGCCACAGGAAACCCGCCATGTCCTTGCCCAAACACGTCCGCCTGGTCGAAGTCGGCCCCCGCGACGGCCTGCAGAACGAAGCCCAGCCCATCAGCGTTGCCGACAAGGTACGCCTGGTGGATGACCTTACCGAGGCGGGCCTGGCCTATATCGAAGTGGGCAGTTTCGTCTCGCCCAAGTGGGTGCCGCAGATGGCGGGCTCCGCCGAGGTGTTCGCCGGCATCCAGCAGCGCCCGGGGGTCACCTATGCCGCGCTGGCGCCCAACCTGCGCGGTTTCGAAGACGCCGTGGCCGCAGGGGTGAAGGAGGTCGCGGTATTTGCGGCTGCCTCCGAAGCCTTTTCACAACGCAACATCAACTGCTCGATCAGCGACAGCCTCAAGCGCTTCGAGCCGATCATGGAAGCGGCCCGCAACCACGGCGTGCGCGTGCGTGGCTACGTGTCGTGCGTGCTCGGCTGCCCCTATGAAGGCAAGGTCAGCGCCGAACAGGTCGCCCCGGTGGCGCGCGCCCTGCACGACATGGGCTGTTACGAGGTTTCCCTGGGCGACACCATCGGTACTGGCACGGCCGGTGATACCCGGCGCCTGTTCGAGGTGGTGTCGGCACAGGTACCGCGTGAGCAACTGGCCGGGCACTTCCACAATACCTATGGCCAGGCCCTGGCCAACGTGTATGCCAGCCTGCTCGAAGGCATCCGTGTGTTCGACAGTTCGGTAGCCGGGCTGGGCGGCTGCCCGTACGCCAAGGGGGCGACTGGCAATATCGCCAGTGAGGATGTGGTGTACCTGCTGCAGGGGCTGGGCATCGAAACCGGCATCGACCTGGACCGGCTGATTGCCGCCGGCCAGCGCATCAGCAGCGTGCTGGGCCGCGACAATGGGTCGCGGGTGGCACGGGCGCGCAGCGCGCAATAAGTCATACGGGTGTCACAGGGTTGTGGGTGAGTGTTACCGCCGCCACGTTGTGCAGCGAAAAATCGGGTAACAGGGAAACAAATCGGCAGATTTTCAGGCCTGGCGATTTTCACGAAAATCGCTAAATGGTTGATTTAAAAGGATTCTGAAAAGTTGGCACGCACCCTGCTATATCTTTCGCACAACAACAAAAAGAATGTGACACCCAATAAAAACAACAGGTAACGGCTCTGACATAACAAGAACAACACGGCAGAGACGCAGCAAGCAGATTTTTTTGGAGTCGACACGCTTTTCAGGGGTACGCCCCGCGGTCTGGCACAGAACAATAAAACTACCTTCAGGTAGCGGCAGCCAGGTTCGGATCAGCCATGATGAAAGCAGGTCAGCGCTCAAAAAAATACGTTTGCTCTTGACCCCGCATGGGGGTCGCCCGCAACACCCGGACAGGCTGACAAAAACAACAACAGGCCGGTCCCAATAATAAAAAAAGAGCAGGCAACAACGCTTTGAGGGGAGCTTCGGCTCCCCTCAGTGCTTCCTGCCCTCCTCCTCTTCGTGCTTGCTCTCATCCTGCCCTTCCAGTTTTTCCACCAGCAACGGCATCGTACCCAGCACCAGCAGGGCCAGCACCGTGCTGATCACCGCCGTGGCCTCGCGGCCCATGCCGGCGGCCGTGCCGATGGCGGCAGTCATCCACAACCCGGCGGCCGTCGTCAGGCCTTTGACATGGCTGGGGTCCTGGCCGTTACCTTTCAGGATGGTGCCCGCGCCGAGAAAACCGATACCGGCGACGATCCCCTGGATCACCCGGCTCAGGGCATCTTCCTCGGCACCGGCCATGCTCGGTGCCAGCACGAACAGCGCGGCCCCCAGCGACACCAGCATATGCGTGCGCACGCCTGCCGATTTGCCCTTGTGTTCGCGCTCGAAGCCGAGCACGGCACCGAGCAAGGCGGCCATCAGCAGGCGCACGAGAATCTGGGTGACCTCGCGGGTATCGGTGATATCGGCGAATTCGGCCTGGATTGCTTGCCAGATGAGGTCCATTGCGCTCGTTTCCCGTGCCTGTCATCTGCCAAGATTGACCGCCATACCCAGCGCAAAGTGCCGCTGAACCGGCCAATGCAACAACCCACTCGATTGCGTGGTCCACCCTGTAACCGCCGCAGGAGGATCACCCCATGCCCGTTGAAATCGACCCAAACACCCGCCGCTGCACCCTCGTTGGCGAGGACCTGCGCATCGAAGGCGATGGCCCGGCCATCGAAATCATCACCGATGAGCAGTTGCGCATGTCGGTGGCCCTGCTCGCCGGCCAGCGCGTGCCGATCACCGAAGCCGAGGCCGATGCGCTCACCGTAGCGGGTGCGGTAGATAGCCGCAGGCATCTTAAAGCCAGTGCGCCAGGCTCGGTAATCTAGGGCCTGGCGGGGCGAGCCGGGCAATCTGATACGGTTTTTATCGGGAAATCTGAGCCTGTGCTGATAACAGGCCCAGGGCCATAGTGTGCGTGCCTGATCGAGGCCTGATGAGCACCGAGCCATGACCGATAGAATCCTTCTCACAGAGATCGCCGCCGCCCCGGCCAGCCCCCGGCCACGACGCAACGACAGCGGCATTCACACGCGCAGCTTCCGCGGCTTGTACCGCAACCTGCGCATCGGCTTCGCCGGCGCCCTGTTCGTGCTGTTCTTCGGCACCGCCTGGCTGGACTGGGAGGGTCGCCAGGCCGTGCTCTGGGACTTGGCTGACAGCAAGTTCCATATCTTCGCCGCCACCTTCTGGCCGCAGGACTTCATCCTGCTGTCGGCCCTGCTGATCATTTGCGCGTTCGGCCTGTTCGCCATCACCGTGTTTGCCGGCCGTGTATGGTGCGGCTATAGCTGCCCACAAAGCACCTGGACCTGGCTGTTCATGTGGTGCGAAAAGGTCACCGAGGGCGACCGCAACCAGCGCATCAGGCTGGCCGCCGCCCCCTGGAGCCTGAACAAACTGGGCCGCCGCGTGTTGAAGCACAGCCTGTGGTTGGCCATCGGCCTGCTCACCGGCCTGACCTTCGTCGGCTACTTCACGCCGATTCGCCCATTGGCCGCAGAGCTGTTCAGCTTGCAACTGGGCGGTGTGGCGCTGTTCTGGGTACTGTTCTTCAGCGCCGCCACCTACATCAACGCCGGCCTGCTGCGCGAAGCGGTGTGTCTGCACATGTGCCCCTACGCACGCTTCCAGAGCGTGATGTTCGACAAGGACACCCTGGCAGTCGCCTATGACCCGCGTCGTGGCGAAGCCCGTGGCCCGCGCAAGAAAGGCAGCGACGCCCGCGCCCAGGGCCTGGGGGATTGCATCGATTGCACCTTGTGCGTTCAGGTATGCCCCACCGGCATCGACATCCGTGACGGTCTGCAGATGGCCTGCATCGGTTGCGCGGCATGCATCGATGCCTGTGACGGGGTCATGGACAAGATGGGGTACGCCCGGGGCCTGATCGGCTACAAGTCCGAACACAGCCTGCAAGGTGGCAGCACCCATTGGTGGCGCCCGCGTCTGCTGGGTTACGCCGCCGCGTTGGTGGTGATGATCGCGGCGCTGGTGCTGGCCGTGCACCTGCGCCCGATGGTATCGCTGGACGTGATCAAGGACCGCGGCCTGTTCCGCGAAAATGCCCAGGGCCAGATCGAGAACATCTACCTGCTCAAGGTCATCAACAAGACCGAGCGTGCCCGGCACTATCAGCTGCGCCTGCTGGACGCCGACGGCTTCAGCTTGCAGGGCAAGACTGCCTTCACTGTCGCGGCCGGCGACATGAGCGAGGTGCCGGTGTCGGTAGCGCTTCTGGCCGAGCGCCCGGCCAGCAGCTCGCAGTCGCTGAGCTTCGAAATCAGCGACCGCGACGACCCCGGCATCCGCAACGTGGCCCACAGCCGCTTCGTCGCGCCGCTGAACCGTTGATCCCTTACACTGACCCCACCTTTGCCTGCCAGGCTTCGACAGAAGGCCAGAATGAAACGCTACGAACGCTTTGCCGACGACATTGCCGAACTGATCCGCTCCGGGGTGCTGGGCCCCGGCGAGCGTGTGCCCTCGGTGCGCTATGCCAGCCAGACCCACGGGGTCAGCCCATCCACCGTGTTCCAGGCCTATTACCTGCTGGAACGGCGCGGCCTGATTCGCGCGCGGCCGCGTTCGGGTTACTTCGTCAATGCCTACGCCCCGCGCCAGTTCAGCGAGCCGCAGGCCTTGCAGCCGGTCAGCGAGTCCACCGCTGTCGACGTCAGCGCGTTGGTGTTCTCGATCCTCGACTCGATCAAGGACCCCAACACCGTGCCTTTCGGCTCGGCGTTCCCCAGCCCCGAGTTGTTCCCGCTGCAGCGCCTGTCGCGTTCGCTGGCCAGCGCCGGCCGTAGCATGGACCCGCGCATGGTGGTCACCGACCTGTCGCCGGGCAACCCGCAGCTGCGCCGGCAGATTGCCTTGCGCTACATGGTCGGCGGGCTGATGTTGCCGATGGAAGAACTGCTGATCACCAACGGCGCGCTGGAAGCGTTGAACCTTTGCCTGCAGGCGGTCACCCAGCCTGGCGACCTGGTGGCCATCGAGGCGCCGGCCTTCTACGCCTGCCTGCAGGTGCTGGAGCGGCTCAAGCTCAAGGCGGTGGAAATCCCTGTGCATCCGCGCGAAGGCATGGACCTGGGCGTACTGGCGCAGACCCTGGAAAAACACCCGGTCAAAGCCGTGTGGTGCATGACCAATTTCCAGAACCCGGTGGGTGCCAGCATGCCGGAAGCGAAAAAGCAGGCACTGGTCGCGCTGCTGGCCCGGCATCAGGTGCCGTTGATCGAAGACGACGTGTATGCCGAGCTGTACTACGCCCAGCAGGCGCCCAAACCGGCCAAGGCTTTCGACAGCGAGGGCCTGGTGATGCACTGTGGTTCGTTCGCCAAGAGCCTGGCGCCCGGCTACCGTATCGGCTGGGTGGCCGCCGGGCGTTTTGCGCAGAAGATCGAGCGCCTGAAACTGATGACTTCGCTGTGTGCTTCGATGCCGGCCCAGGCCGCCATCGCCGACTACCTGCAGCATGGCGGCTACGACCGCCACCTGCGCAAGCTGCGCTACGCCCTGGAAGGCCAGCAAGCCAACATGCTGGCGGCCATTGCCCGCCACTTTCCGGCACAGACGCGGGTCAGCCAACCGTCCGGCGGCTACTTCCTGTGGCTGGAACTGCCCGAGCAGATGGATGCCCTGAAGCTGTTCCACATGGCTCTGGCCCAGGGCATCAGCATCGCCCCCGGACCGATCTTCTCGCCTACCCGGCGTTTCGGCAACTGCATCCGCCTGAACTACGGCAGCCCCTGGCATGAAGATGCGGAACGGGCCATGGAGACGCTGGGACGGATCATCCGCTCGTTCTGATGGCTGATGGCCCGGTGGGCGGCTATAGTTGGCCGATCCGTACACCGGGACTTCGCCATGCAACCAGACACGTTCCCGTCACTGGCTCAACTGCAGGCGCGTGTCGCCGAGCTGGAGGCACGCCTGGCCGAGGGCGACGACACGGCACAGGCCAACAACCGCTTGCTGGGCGAATTGCTCGATAACAGCCCGGCCAACGTGTTCGCCGCCGACCGCAAGTTGCGCCTGGTGGCGATCAACCGGACAGCCCGGGAAACCTTCGAACGTTATCGTGGTTTCGTGCCGCAGATCGGCGATTACGTGCCGCAGTTCCTGGTCAACCAGCCCGATATCATGGACCGCCTGGCACCGGTGTGGCCCCGCGTGCTGGCTGGCGAAGCCTTCATCGAAACCGTCATGCTCGGGACAGCTGACGCGCCCCGGCATTACGAAATCCGCTACCACCCGTGGCGCGACGCCCGGCAACAGATTCAGGGCGGTTACCTGTTCGCCTTCGACATCACCGAGCGCATGGTCGAGCAGGAGCGCCTGCGCCAGACAGAGGAAGCCCTCCGCCAGGCGCAGAAGATGGAAGCCGTGGGCCAGTTGACCGGGGGCATCGCCCACGACTTCAACAACCTGTTGGGTAGCCTGCTGGGTTCACTGGAACTCGCCAGGTACCGCCTCGGCCAGCAACGTCTCGCCGATGCCACCCGCCTGCTCGAACTCAGCCACGACACTGCCTCGCGCGCCGCAGCCCTGGTGCAGCACCTGCTGGCTTTTTCGCGTCGGCAAGCCCTGCTTCCGCAAGCGCTCGACGTGCACGCACTGGTCGCCGACATGCACGACCTGATCCACAGCGCGACCGGCCCGCACATCGACTTCCAGGACCACACGCTGGCCGCGCAATGGCCGATCCGTGTCGACCCGCAACAGCTGGAAAACGTATTGCTCAACCTGTGCATCAATGCCCGTGATGCCATGCCTCGCGGCGGCACCCTGCGTATCGCCAGTGCAAATACCGATCTCGCGGCGGCCGAGGCCAGGCGCCTGGACCTGCCGGCGGGCCGCTATCTGCACATTCGCGTCGAGGACTCCGGCATGGGCATGTCCGACGCCGTGCTGCAGCGTGCCCTCGAACCGTTCTTCACCACCAAACCACTAGGCCAGGGCACCGGGCTTGGGCTGGCGATGGCCTATGGCTTCGCCCGCCAGTCCGCCGGGCAGTTGCTGATCGATAGCGTTGCCGGGGAAGGTACTTGCGTACACCTGTATTTCCCCCACGATCAACACACAGGCGTTGACGACAACCTTGTAGCTGTCACCGCCCATGCACAGCCCGAGAGCCCGCAGGCGCGTCGGATCATGCTGGTGGTCGACCAACCGGCACTGCGCCTGGTGCTCGTCGAAGTGCTGACAGAACTGGGCCATGACGTGCAGGCCCTGGAGGATGGTCGCCAGGCCCTTGAGGCAATGCGCCAAAGCCCGCCACCAGACCTGCTGGTCGCGGACATCGACCTGCCCGGGGGAACCGATGGTTACCAGCTTGCCGCGGTGTATCAGGGGCTGATGAAAGACGCCCCGGTATTGCTGATTACCGGTTACGACATTGCTGACGCGCTACCCATGGTGCGGCTCGGCGGGCGCACCGAACTGCTGGCCAAGCCATTCACCCTGCAGTCCCTTGGCGAACGCATCAACCAGCTGCTGGGGGTTGCCCCGCAGCCACGCTGAGCGGCTATTCGTGTGCAGATGAACGCGCTAAAGTCTGGGCGGTACCTTTTGTCGGATGTCGACATGCCTCAACGTGAACTGCTCAATCTGCGCCAACAAGTCGAAGACCTGCAACGGCACAATGCGCTGCTGGAAGCGCGCCTTTCCAGCCTTCAGGACCACGGCCAGGACTTCTACCGTTCGCTGTTCGACACCATGGACGAAGGTTTCTGCATCATCGAATTCTTCGACGGCCCGCACGGGCCCCTCAGTGACTATGTGCACGTGCTGGCCAATGCCGCCTACGCCAAGCATGCAGGCATAGCCGATGTGGTCGGGCAGAAGCTGCGCGAAATGGTGCCCGACGAGGCGGATGATTGGGTGGCACGCTACGGCGCTGTGCTACGCACGGGTGAACCGCTGCATTTTGAGCAGGAGCTGGTTGCCACCGGGCGCGTGTTATCCATTACCACGTTCCGCGTAGAACCCGCCGAGAAGCGCCAGGTGGCCGTGCTGTTCAAGGACGTCACCGAACGGCGACGGGCAGAACAGGCCTTGCAGCGCCTGAACCAGGAGCTCGAGCAACGGGTCAGCACCGCACTGGCAGAGCGCAGGCTGTTTGCCGAGTTGGTCGATCACAGCATGGTCAACGTGCACGTGATCGGCAAGGACATGCGCTGGCTGGCGGTAAACCGGCAGGCCAGGCACGACTTCCGGCTTTTGTACGGGCAAACGCCGCAAGTCGGCGATTACATGCCCGGGCTGATCAACCACGATTACACCGAGCAGACGCCGATCCTGCCACTGTGGCAGCGCGCGCTGGCGGGCGAGCAGTTCATCGCGACAGGCGCCTTTGGCCAAGCGCCCGGGCAACGCCACTATGAGCTGCGCTTCAACGCCCTGCGTGACCATGAAGGCGAGATCCAGGGCGCTTATCTGTTCGCCTATGACATCAGTCAGCGGGTGCAGGAGCAGGAACGTCTGGCCAAGGCCGAAGAGGCCTTGCGCCAGGCACAAAAAATGGAAGCAGTAGGCCAGCTCAGCGGCGGCATCGCCCACGACTTCAACAACCTGCTGGGCGGCATCCTGGCTGCCCAGGACCTGATGCGCCAACACTTGCAACAGTCGCGCTTCGATAGCCTGGAAGGGTTGCTGGACCTGTCCAGCGGCTCGGCGCAGCGGGCTTCTTCGCTGGTGCACCGGCTGCTGGCGTTTTCCCGCCAGCAGACCCTGCAACCTTGTGCCACGCAGGTGGCCACGCTGGTGGCAGGCATGGAAGAGCTGCTGTGCCGCACCATCGGCCCGTCCATCAATCTGACCAGCCGCTTTCCCTGCCAGCTGTGGCCAACGTTCATCGACCCGCCGCAACTGGAAAGCGCCCTGCTCAACATCTGCATCAATGCCCGCGACGCCATGCCTGACGGTGGCGCGATCGACATTCACGGCGACAACCTGGTGCTGGACGACGAGCAGGCCCGCGCAGTGGAACTGCCAGCCGGTGAATACGTGCGGCTGAGCATTATCGACAACGGCAACGGCATGACGCCTGAGGTAGCCGAGCGCGCAGTGGACCCGTTCTTCACCACCAAGCCCATGGGCCATGGCACTGGCTTGGGTTTGTCGATGACCTACGGTTTCGTGCGGCAATCCGGCGGTCAGCTACGGCTATCGTCGACGCTTGGCGAAGGTACCCGCATCGAGCTGCTGCTACCGCGCCACCACGAGCAACCTGAAGCGCCGGCCGTCGTGGCAAAGCGTACGCTGCCAGAGCACCGCAGCACCAACGCGCAGCGTATCCTGCTGATCGAAGACCAGCTCGCCTTGCGCCTGGTGGTCTGCGAAGTGCTGGAGGAGCTGGGTTATCGGGTTGACGCATTCGACAACGGCCCGGCCGCCCTCGCCCACCTGCAGGACGGCGAGCGGCCAGACCTGCTGCTCAGCGACATCGGCCTGCCGGGTGGCCTGAATGGCCGCCAGGTGGCGGAACGTTGTCGCGAGCGTTACCCCGGGCTCAAGGTGCTGTTCGTCACCGGCTACGACGAAAGCGCAGCGCTCACCGACGGCCAGTTGCTGCATGGCACGCTGGTGCTGACCAAGCCGTTCGAGCTGCAGGTGCTGGCCGAACGGGTACGCACGCTACTGGAGAGCTGAGCGGCGGGCTCAGCGTCCACCGCCCAGTTCGACGAAGCTGCCGGTGGAATACGAGGCCTTGTCCGAAAGCAGCCAGAGAATGGCCTCGGCGACTTCCTCGGGGCGCCCGCCACGGCCCATGGGCAGGCCGGATTCCAGCTTGCTGACACGGTCGGGGTCGCCGGAAAGCGCATGGAAGCCGGTATGGATATAGCCCGGGCGAACGCCGTTGACCCGCACGCCCTCGCCTGCGACTTCCTTGGCCAGGCCAATGGTGAAGGTGTCGAGTGCGCCTTTGGAGGCGGCGTAGTCCACGTATTCGTTGGGCGAGCCCAGGCGTGCGGCCACTGACGACACGTTGACGATGGCCCCACCCTGCCCGCCGTGTCGACGCGCCATGCGCAGCAGGGCGTGCTTGGCACAGAGCATGGGGCCGACGACGTTGGTTTTCATGACCTTGAGCAGGCGAAATTCGGACATATCCTCGACCCGGCTCTGCTGGCCGATGGTGCCAGCGTTGTTGACCAGCGCGGTGACCGGGCCAAGCTCCTGGTCGACGCGCAGGAACAGCTGGATGACTTCATCCTCGACGCTGGCGTCGGCACGCACGGCAATGGCCTCGGCGCCCAGGGCACGAACCTGATGGAGGACATTCTCTGCGGCCTGGTCGTCGGCGTGGTAATTGATGCAGATGCGGTAGCCCTGGCGGGCGGCCAGCAGCGCTGTGGCGGCGCCGATGCCACGGCTGGCACCGGTGATGACGATGACGTTGTCCATGGATTTGCCGAAGGTTGCAAAAGGGAGGTTCGACAATAGGGGAAAGGACACGGTGTGGGAACAGCAAGGGCGGGTTGGATGGCGCTCGATATCCGCCCCGCCCAACGTCACAAGCCAGGGCCCCCGCCCGTCAATGCCCCGCCGACGCCGGCCCCGCCTTGGCGGTAAAGGGCGGCTTGGCAAACCACACCAGCAAGATCAGCCCGGCAAACACCCAGGTCATCAGGGTGAAGTAATCCACCGTCGACATCATGTAGGCCTGGCCGTTGAGCATCTGCTCCAGCTGGGCATAGCTTTGCGGGCTGGCCCCGCCGAGCTGCTCCAAGGTATGCCGTGTCGCCGGGTCGAACTGGCTGATATGTTCGCTCAGGTAGGCATGATGCTGGTCCGCCCGGCGAATCCAGATCCAGGTCGTCAGCGACGCCGCAAAACTCCCGCCCAGGGTCCGCAGGAAGGTCGCCAGCCCGGAGCCATCGGCGATCTGCTGCGGCGGCAGGTCGGACAGCAGGATGCTCAGGGTCGGCATGAAGAACAGTGCCACGCCGATACCCATGAACAGCTGCACCAGGGCCACGTGCTGGAAGTCCACCTCGCTGGTGAACCCGGCGCGCATGTAGCAGCTGGTACCGATCGCCAGAAATGCCAGCCCCGCCAGCACGCGCAGGTCGAAACGGTGCGCATACTTGCCCACGAACGGCGACATGATCACCGGCAGCAGGCCGATCGGCGCCACCGCCAGGCCGGCCCAGGTGGCGGTGTAGCCCATCTGCGTCTGCAACCACTGCGGCAGGATCAGGTTGATGCCGAAGAACCCCGCATAGCCGCCGACCAGCACCAGGGTGCCGACCCGGAAGTTGCGGTGCACGAACAGGCGCAGGTTCACCACCGGGTGGCGGTCGGTCAGTTCCCAGATCACGAACACCGTCAGGAACACCAGCGAAACCAGGCTGCCGGTGACGATGAACGACGATTCGAACCAGTCCAGGTCGTTGCCTTTGTCCAGCACCACCTGCAAGGCACCGACGCCAATGATCAGCGTCAGCAGACCGATGTAGTCCATCGGCTGGCGGCTGGTGACCACCGGCCGGCTGCGCATCTGCTGGCGCACCACGGCGGCGGCGAACAGGCCGATGGGCACGTTGATGAAGAAGATCCACGGCCAGCTGTAGCTGTCGGTGATCCAGCCGCCGAGGATCGGCCCGGCAATCGGCGCCACCACCGTTACCATCGCCAGCAGCGCCAGGGCCATCCCGCGCTTGGCCGGTGGATACACCGCAATCAGCAACGTCTGGGTCATCGGGTACAACGGCCCGGCCACCACGCCCTGCAACACACGAAAGCCGACCAGCTCCGGCATCGACTGGGCAATCCCGCAGAGGAACGAGGCCAGCACGAACAGCAGCGTGGCCCAGATGAACAGCTTTACCTCGCCAAACCGTCGGCTCAGCCAGCCGGTGAGCGGCAAGGCGATGGCGTTGCTCACCGCGAACGAGGTGATGACCCAGGTACCCTGCTCGTAGCTCACCCCGAGGTTGCCGGAAATGGTCGGCAGGGCCACGTTGGCAATGGTGGTGTCGAGCACCTGCATGAACGTCGCCAGCGACAGGCCGATGGTGGTCAGCAGCAGGCTCGGCGGGGTGAACTGGGCTGCGGCGGTATTGCTCATCGCTGCGCCGTCTTGCCGCTGGCGCTGTTTTCGTGGATCAGCCGGGCGATCAGGTTGTCGGCTTCGACCAACTGGCGATCATAGACCTGGGTGGTATAGCTGGCCTGCTGCGGCGGCTGCTGGGCCAGTGCCGGGCCGCTCTGGTCATGCAGGTCGACCTCGACCACAGTGGACAGGCCAATACGCAACGGGTGCTCCTTGAGCTGATCGGGGCTGAGGTGAATGCGTACCGGCACGCGCTGGACGATCTTGATCCAGTTACCGGTGGCATTCTGCGCCGGCAACAGGGCGAAGGCACTGCCGGTGCCGGCGCCGAGGCTGTCGACCGTGCCGCTGTACTTGACCTCACTGCCGTACAGGTCGGCGCTGATCTGCACCGGCTGGCCGATGCGCATGTCGCGCAGCTGGGTTTCCTTGAAGTTGGCATCGATCCACACCTGGTCCAGAGGAATCACCGCCATGGTCGCGGTGCCAGGCTGCAGACGCTGGCCCAGCTGCACGGTACGCTTGGCGACGTAGCCGGTCACCGGCGCGACCAGGGTGGTACGGGCGTGGTCGAGGTAAGCCTGGCGCAGGTCGGCGGCAGCCGCCATCACCTCGGGGTGCGAGGACACCACGGTGTCGTCGACCAGCGCACTGCTGGTACTCAGTTGCTGACGCGCGCTGTTGACCGCGGCCTGGGCCACGCTCAGGTCATCGCGGGCATGGGACAGCTCTTCAGCGGCAATCGCCCCGCTGTCGGCCAGCACCTTGCGCCGGTTGAAGTCCTGCTGGGCCTTGCGCAATTCGGCCTGGCGGGTTTCCAGCTGGGCCTTGAGCGAGTCGACGTTGCTGTACAGTCCGCGCACCTGGCGCACACTGCGCGCCAGCCTGGCTTCGGCGGACTGCAAGGCCACTTCGCTGTCGGCCGGGTCGAATTGCAGCAGCACCTGGCCAGCATGCACCAGGTCGCCGTCATCGGCGCCGATGCTGGTGACCGTACCGCTGACCAGCGGCGTGATTTCCACCACGTTGCCATTGACATAGGCATCGTCGGTGCTTTCGTGCCAACGCCCGACCAGGCTGTACCAGGCCCAGGCGCCAACGGCGGCCAGGATCACCAGCAGCAACAGGCCGAGCAGCCAGGCCTTGCGCTTGCGCGAGGGCTCGGGCGCTGCGGAGGGAGACGGGGTGTCTGCGGAAGTGGCCATGACAGTACCTTGGAAAATGCGTGACAGGGTTCAGCGATCGCCGAAGCGGCGGATCGTCAACGGGTCGCCGGCAGCAAGCAGTACCTTGGCCAGCAGGCCCTCCAGGGCCTTGAGTTCTTCGGCGTCCAGTGCGCCGCACAATTCGTTCATGGCGGCGGCGCCGATTTCCGGCAGCCGGTCGGCCAGGCGCTGGCCGTCGGCGGTCAAGGCCAGGCGCACCTGGCGACGGTCGTCGGCACAGCGATTGCGCACGATCAGTTCCTTCTGCTCGAGACGGTCGAGCATGCGCGTCATCGAGCCGCTGTCCAGGCCCAGGTAGCGGCACAGTTCGGCCGGGGTATCCACCTGGTACTGGGTGACGATGATCAACACCTTGAACTGCGCGGCGGTGACGCCCTCGGACTCGAGGTGCCAGTCGAGGATGCGGTCCTTGAGGATCGCCGCGCGGCCAAGCAGCATGCCGATGGCGCAGGTCTGGAAGTTGTCTGGGGTGAAATGGGCCATCAGCGACTGCTCGGGTAAGTGTGTAAAAATATTACTGCTTAGGCAGTGAATGTCAAAGCTTTGATTAGCACGCTATGAAATATTTCATGATCCTGGCCTGACCCGTCGGCCTTTGCAGGAGCGGCCTTGCGTCGCGATGGGCCACCCAGTGGCCCCAACAGTACGTGGCGCAACGCGGAATCCAGGGCCGCTTCAAGGTGACATGCGTGGTCCGGGGACCACGACAAGGGCGGTTAGAGGGCTCGCAGGCCCAATGCCTGCACCGCACCGCAGGCAATGGCCATGCCGACCAGCTCGGCCAGGCTTTGCGCCTGCAGGCGCTTCATCACCCGGCCGCGGTACAGGTCGACGGTCTTCACGCTGACCCCCAGCCGCTCGGCGATCTCGCGGTTGTTCAAGCCTTGGGCCAACGGCACGAACACGTCGCGCTCGCGCGGTGTCAGGGCATCGATACGCGCCTGCACCAGCGCCAGTGCCTGGTCGTCCTGGCGCGCGCGCCCGGTGTGTTGCAGCGCGGCCTGCACGCTGTCGAGCAGCAACTGGTCGTTGTACGGCTTTTCGATGAAATCGCAGGCACCGCTCTTGAACGCCCGCACCACGATCGGCACATCGGCATGGCCACTGACGAAAATCACCGGCAGCGCCAGGCCACGTTCACGCATCGCCTGCTGCACCGCCAACCCGCCCAGCCCCGGCATGCGCACATCCAGCAGCACACAGGCAGGGCCATCATCAACGCAGGCGTCAAGAAACGCCTGCCCGCTGGCGAACGGCAGGGCCTGCAAACCTACCGACTGCAGCAGCCACACGGTCGAATCCCGCATGCCCTGGTCGTCATCGACCACATACACTTTCGCTTGCACTGCGTTTCCCCTTATCCCCTGCTGACCACCAGACGGCAGCACAGCACCAGACCACCCTTGTCACCGGGCCGCGCCCACAGGCTGCCGCCAAAGCCTTCGATCAGGCTGCGGCTCATGCTCAACCCCAGACCCAGGCCATCGGCCTTGCTGGTGGTGAAAGGCGTGAAGATTTCATCCAGCTGCCCGGGGGCTACGCCTGGCCCCTGGTCGGCCACTTCCACCCGCACGCCGTCACCATCGCGCGCGGCGCTCAGCAGGATACGCGACGGCCGCTCGCCGTGCTGCTCGCGGTTGGCCTCGATGGCATTGCGCAACAGGTTGAGCAGCACTTGCTCCAGCAATACCCGGTCGGCGTACACCGAGGGCAGTTGCCCACTCATGCGCAGTTCGACCAGCACCTGGTCGCGCGCGGCTTCCCAGGCACACAGGCGCATGGCTTCACCGGCCACCTCGGCCACGTCCAGCGCCTGCAGGCGGCGCGGCCCTTTGCGCAGGAAGGCGCGCAGGCGGCGGATCACTTCGGCGGCATGGGTAGCCTGCTCGCTGATGCGCTGCAGGCCCTGCCCGACCCGCTCACGCGCCTGCGGGTCGTGCGCCACGCCCTGCAGGTAGCGCTGGCTGGCATTGGCATAGTTGACCACGGCGGCCAATGGTTGGTTGATCTCGTGGGCGATACCTGATGCCAGCTCGCCCAGGGTGGCCAGGCGGGCACTGTGCGCCAGGCCCTCCTGGGCCTCGATACGCAAGGTGATGTCGCGGGACACACTGACCACCTCCACCACCGCGCCGGTGTAGGTTTCGCGGATCGCCCGGCTGGCAATTTCGAACCAGCGGTAGCCGCCTGCGGCCTGGCGCACCCGGCAGGTCATGGTGTGGTAACCATCCTGGTCCAGGGCCGCCGCGGCCTGACGCAGCACCTGGCGACGTTCACGCGGGTGCAGCAGGCCGTGCACGGCCATGCCGCGCAATTGCTCGGGCCACAAGCCGAGCAGGCGGAATGCCGCCGGCGAGGCATCGAGAAAACGGCCGTCAGGACTGTGCCGGGAGATCAGGTCGGTGGTGTTCTCGATGATCAGCCGGTACAGGCGCCGGGCGCGGCTGGCTTCGCGTGCACCGTGGCGCTCGTCGCTGGCATCGCGGCAACGCGCCAGCACGTGCTGGCCCTGATCGTCGGGAATGAAGTTCCACAACACGATGCGCTCGCCGACCTGCACCTCGACGTCGGCAATTGCCCGGTGCTGGCGCAGGCAGGCGCGCACCAGGGCGGCACAGTTGGCTGGCAGCCAGCTGGCCAGTGCGGGGCCGTCATCGAGCCACGCCTGCAGCGCCGGGTTGAGCGCCAGCGGCCTGGCATCACCGGCCAGCATCAGGCTGGGCTGGGGGTCCTTGGCGAGCAAGGGGTAGGCAGTCTTGTCCAAAGTGAACGGCTCGTTGTTATAGTAGTTTTACTATATTGCTATAGTCGATATTCCTAATACCATAGCGACTCGCGTAAAAATCCGCCAAGGGTAGCGGCTCACCATCCGCCACCCTGCACCCTGAACAGAGCTAACAATCAGCCACCGGGGGTCCAGCGCACTGGCTGCGCCTGCCTCCCTTACAGGACTACTGCATGTCGATCTATGCCCAGGGCCTGATGCCCGCAGCCGTCAACCATGTCGCCCTCACCCCGCTGAGTTTCATCGAGCGCACCGCTGCCGTTTATGGCAACTACCCCGCAGTGATACACGGAGCCATCCGCCGCAACTGGCAGGAAACCTACCAGCGCTGCCGACGCCTGGCCAGCGCCCTGGTGGGCCGGGGTATCGGCCGTGGCGATACCGTGGCGGTGATGTTGCCGAACATTCCGGCCATGCTCGAGGCCCACTTTGGCGTGCCCATGACCGGCGCCGTGCTCAACACCCTGAACGTGCGCCTGGACGCCGAGGCCATCGCCTTCATGCTGCAACATGGCGAGGCCAAGGTGCTGATTACCGACCGCGAATTCCACACGGTCATCGAGGCCGCCCTGGCCCTGCTCGAACACCCGCCCCTGGTGGTGGATGTGGATGACCCGGAGTACGGCGAAGGCCGCGCCCTCAGCGAGCTGGACTACGAGGCATTCCTCGCCGAAGGCGACCCGGAATTTGCCTGGGAATGGCCCGACGACGAGTGGCAGGCGATCTCGCTCAACTACACCTCCGGCACCACCGGCAACCCCAAGGGCGTGGTCTATCACCACCGTGGCGCCTACCTGAATGCCCTGGGCAACCAGATGACCTGGGCCATGGGCCATCGCCCGGTTTACCTGTGGACCCTGCCGATGTTCCACTGCAACGGCTGGTGCTACCCGTGGACCATTACCGCGCTGGCCGGCACCCACGTGTTCCTGCGCCGGGTCGACCCGCAGAAAATCCTCAACCTGATCCGCGAACACCGGGTCAGCCACCTGTGCGGCGCGCCGATCGTGCTCAACGCCCTGGTCAACATGCCCGAGGCGGCCAAGGCGGCCATCGAGCACCCGGTGCAGGCCATGGTCGCCGGCGCCGCGCCTCCCGCCAAGGTGATCGGCGCCGTGGAGGAAATGGGCATACAGGTGACCCACACCTACGGCCTGACCGAAGTCTATGGCCCGGTGACCGTGTGCGCCTGGCATGACGAATGGGACCAACTTGCGCTGGAAGACCGCGCGCGGATCAAGTCACGCCAGGGCGTGCGTTACCCGACCCTTGATGGCTTGATGGTCGCCGACCCGCAGACCCTGGAGCCGGTACCGCGCGACGGCAATACCCTGGGCGAGATCTTCATGCGCGGCAACACCGTGATGAAGGGCTACCTGAAAAACCCCGAAGCGACCGCGGAGGCCTTCCGTGGCGGCTGGTTCCACACCGGCGACCTGGCCGTGTGGCATGCCGACGGCTATGTCGAGATCAAGGACCGGCTCAAGGACATCATCATCTCCGGCGGCGAGAACATCTCCACCATCGAGGTCGAGGACGCCCTGTACAAGCACCCCGCCGTGCTGGAAGCCGCGGTAGTGGCTCGCCCGGACGAAAAATGGGGCGAAACCCCGTGCGCCTTCGTCGCCCTCAAGCCGGGCCGCGAAGACACCCGCGAAGCCGACATCACCGGCTGGTGCCGCGAGCACCTGGCCGGGTTCAAGGTGCCGAAGACCGTAGTGTTCGGCGAACTGCCGAAAACCTCCACCGGCAAGATCCAGAAGTACGTGCTGCGCGACCGGGCCAAGGCCCTCTGAAACCCTGGCGGCCGGTTCGCGGCTTTACCGGCGAACCGGCCAGCCCCGATTTCCCACCTTTCGAGAGTCCCGCGATGACTACCTATACCGCCCCCCTGCGCGACATGCGCTTTGTCCTGCATGATGTGTTCAACGCCCCTGCCCTGTGGGCCCGCCTGCCGGCCCTGGCCGAGCGCATCGACGCTGAAACCGCCGATGCCATCCTCGAGGAAGCAGCCAAGGTCACCGGCCAGCTGATCGCCCCGCTCAGCCGCAACGGTGACGAGCAAGGCGTGCGCTTCGAGGCCGGCAGGGTCACCACCCCCGATGGCTTCCGTGAGGCCTGGCACACCTACCGCGAAGGCGGCTGGGTCGGCCTGGGTGGCAACCCTGAGCATGGCGGCATGGGCATGCCGAAAATGCTCGGCGTGCTGTTCGAGGAAATGCTCTATGCCGCCGATTGCAGCTTCAGCCTGTATTCGGCATTGAGCGCCGGCAGCTGCCTGGCGATCGATGCCCACGCCAGCGAAGCGCTCAAGGCCACCTACCTGCCGCCCCTCTACGCCGGGCGCTGGGCCGGTACCATGTGCCTCACCGAGCCTCATGCCGGTACCGACCTGGGACTGATCCGCAGCCGCGCCGAGCCCCAGGCCGACGGCAGCTATCGCATCAGCGGCAGCAAGATCTTCATCACCGGCGGCGAGCAGGACCTGACCGAGAACATCATCCACCTGGTGCTGGCCAAGCTGCCCGATGCACCTGCCGGTGCCAAGGGTATTTCGTTATTCCTGGTGCCCAAGTACCTGGTCGAGGCCGATGGCAGCCTGGGCAGACGCAACCCCGCCCATTGCGGCTCGGTCGAACACAAGATGGGCATCAAGGCCTCGGCCACCTGCGTGATGAACTTCGACGGTGCGGTCGGCTACCTGGTGGGCGAGCCGAACAAGGGCCTGGCCGCGATGTTCACCATGATGAACTACGAGCGCCTGTCCATCGGCCTGCAGGGCATCGGCTGTGCCGAAGCGTCCTACCAGAGCGCCGCCCGCTATGCCAATGAGCGCCTGCAAAGCCGCGCCGCCAGTGGCCCGCAGGCCAGGGACAAGGTGGCCGACCCGATCATCCAGCACGGTGACGTGCGGCGCATGCTGCTGACCATGCGCACCCTCACCGAAGGTGGCCGGGCGTTCGCCGCCTACGTTGGCCAACAGCTGGACCTGGCGCGCTACGCCGAGGACGCCGGCGAACGCGAGCACGCCCAGCGCCTGGTGGCGCTGCTGACACCGGTGGCCAAGGCGTTCTTTACCGACAACGGCCTGGAAAGCTGTGTGCTCGGCCAGCAGGTGTATGGGGGCCATGGCTACATCCGTGAATGGGGCCAGGAGCAGCGTGTGCGTGACGTGCGCATCGCCCAGATCTATGAAGGTACCAACGGCATTCAGGCCCTTGACCTGCTCGGGCGCAAGGTGCTGGCCGACGGCGGCCAGGCACTGGCCAGCTTTGCTGCCGAGGTACGCGCCTTCAGCCTCGACGCGCCGCTGTACCGTGAAGCCCTGCAAGCGAGCCTGGCGCGGCTGGAGGCGACCAGCGCCTGGCTGCGCTCGCGGGCCAGCGAGGAGCCCAACCTGGTCAGTGCCGTGGCGGTGGAATACCTGCAACTGTTCGGGCTGACCGCGTATGCCTACATGTGGGCGCGGATGGCTGCGGTGGCGTTGGCCAAGCGTGCCGAGGATGGCGCATTCCATGAGGCCAAGCTGGCGTGCGCGCAGTTCTACTTCCAGCGGGTGCTGCCGCGTGGCCTGGGCCTGGAGGCGAGTATTCGCGCAGGCAGCGCCAGCCTCTATGGGCTGAGCGCCGGACAATTCTGATCGCCCGGCCCGGCGGGACTGCAAGGGCGCCCCGCGGTTGTGCCGCGAAGGGTTCTCAAACGCTGGAAAAGCAGTGCCAATCCGATGAAAAACCGGCACAACTGGGAGTCACTCGCTATTGCCTCGGTTCTCGGCAGCCCTGCGCCAAGGGTAGAATGCGCAAAACCCGGAGCCGCAATGAACCACGACCGCCACCCCCCCAGCCCAGACGATGCCATCACCGACGCCGCCGCGCACTGGTGCATGCGCCTGCATGCCGAGGATTGCACGGTGGCCGAGCGTGAGGCGTTCAGCCGCTGGCTGGCGGCCAACCCGCAGCATGCCGAGGAATACCAGGCAATGCTGGAGATCTGGCAAACCGCCGACCTGCTGCCACGCAACGCCACCGTCATCGACTTCAACCCGCCCGGTCAGCAGCAGGCACGCCCGCGCGGCTGGCGGCCCCTGGCGTCTGCTGCCGCCATCGCCCTGGCGGTGCTGCCGCTGGCTGGCTGGCTGGGCTGGGAACAAGGCTGGCTGCCCAACCACTACCAGCACTTCGCCGCCGGCGAGCGCATGCAGACCGTGGAACTCAGCGATGGCAGCACGGTGCAACTCAACCTCAATACCGAGCTCACCTACCTCAACTACAAGGACCAGCGCCAGGTCACGCTCAAGCGTGGCGAGGCGTTCTTCAAGGTGCGCCACGACAGCAACCACCCGTTTATCGTGCATGCCGGCCGTGGCCAGACCCGTGTCACCGGCACCCAGTTCAACGTGTGGAAGTACCAGGACCAGGTCAAGGTCACGCTGGTGGAAGGTTCGGTACTGGTGTCCAGCGACGGCAACGACGGAGGCTACCGCCTCGGCCCGGGGATGCAGGCCAGCTATCGCCTGGGCGATTTCGAACCGCAACTGCAACAGAGCGGCGATTATGCCAACAGCCTGGCCTGGCGTGAGGGCAAGCTGGTGCTCGAGAACCTGAGCCTGGCCCAGGCGCTGCCGCTGATCAACCGTTACCTCGATGCACCGCTGCTGCTGGCCGATGCCAGCACCGGGCGCATTCGCATCAGCGGTATCTACAACACCCGCGAGGTGGGGCGCCTGGTCAACAACCTGCCCAAGGTGCTGCCGGTCTACCTGACCCGCAGCAAGGATGGCAGCACCGTGCTCAACCGCATCTCGCCGCCACCCGACAAGGGCTGACGCCCGCCCTGCCCTACAGCGTCATCGCCGCCAGCCAGCCGAACGCCAGCAGCGGCAGGTTGTAGTGGATGAAGGTGGGTACCACGGTGTCCCAGATGTGGTGGTGCTGGCCGTCCACGTTCAGCCCCGAAGTCGGCCCGAGGGTCGAATCCGAGGCCGGCGAACCCGCGTCGCCCAGTGCGCCTGCAGTGCCCACGATGCACACCGTGGCCAGCGGGTCGAAGCCCAGTTGCACGCACAACGGCACGAAGATCGCCGCCAGAATCGGTACGGTGGAGAACGACGAGCCAATGCCCATGGTCACCAGCAGCCCCACCAACAGCATCAGCAAGGCACCGATACCCTTGCTGTGGTTGATCCACTGCGCCGACGTTTCCACCAGGCTTTTCACCTCGCCGGTGGCTTTCATCACATCGGCGAAGCCCGAGGCGGCGATCATGATGAAACCGATCATGGCCATCATCTTCATGCCCTCGGTGAACAGGTCGTCGGTGTCTTTCCAGCGCACGATGCCCGACAGCGAGAAGATCAGGAAGCCGACCATGGCACCGATGATCATCGAGTCCAGCCACAACTGGACGATGAACGCCGCGGCGATGGCCAGCCCGGCCACCAGCAGGGTCAGCGGGTTGTACTGCACGCTCACCTGTTCTACCTGCTCGATGCGCGCCAGGTCGTAGTCACGCTTCTTGCGGTAGCTGACAAATACCGCCAGCAACAGGCCGGCGAGCATGCCGGCGGCTGGAATGGCCATGGCGTGGGTGACATTGACGCCGCTCACATCGACGCCCGCGCGGGCGACGTTGGCCAGCAGGATTTCGTTGAGGAAGATGTTGCCAAAGCCCACCGGCAGGAACATGTACGGGGTAATCAGGCCGAAGGTGATGACGCAGGCGATCAGCCGGCGGTCGATGCGCAGGCGGGTCAGCACATAGAGCAGCGGCGGCACCAGCAACGGGATGAAGGCGATGTGGATGGGCAGGATGTTCTGCGAAGACACCGCCACTGCCAGCATCAGGCCGACCAGCAACCATTTGACCTTGCCGCCATTGGCATGGCCCTGGCGCTCGATCATGCCCAGGGCGCGGTCGGCCAGGGCATGGGCCAGCCCGGACTTGGCAATGGCCACGGCAAAAGCCCCCAGCAGTGCATAGGACAGGGCCACCGTGGCGCCGCCGCCCAGGCCACCATTGAAGGCCTTCAGCGTCCCCTCGATGCCCAGGCCACCCACCAGGCCACCGGCCAGGGCGCCAATGATCAGGGCGATGACCACGTGCACGCGCGACAGGCTGAGTATCAGCATGATGCCGACCGCGGCGATCACTGCATTCATGGTTGGTTTACCTCATTGCGACAGAAAAAAAGCGCGAACTCTGAAGCAGTGGGCGGCAGAAGTCAAAAACGCCATGTTGCGGCAGATTACCAATGCCTGGCGCAACCCCCAGCAGGCCCCAGGGTTAAATTGAACGTTTGAATAAAGAAAAAGCCGCGCCGGCCGACACAATCGTCAGCCACACTCCTATTACAAGGGACCCATCCCATGCCTTTGCGACAACTTTCCATCCAGTGGAAGATTACCCTGCTCGCCGGTCTCTGCCTGGCCGGCATCGTCACCCTGCTCGTCGGCCTGTCGCTGTACCGCATGGACCACAGCTCGGACCTGGTCAAGGCCAGCAGCATGCAGATGCTGACCGAGTCGGCGCAGTCGCGCATCGAGTCGCAGGGCGAAGTGCAGGCACTGAACATCCGCCGCCAGTTCATGGACGCCTACCAGTACGGTGCCGGTTTCGCCCGCCAGGTGCTGTTCCTGCGCGAGCAGGCGGAAAAGCGTTTTCTCGATGCCTTCGACCTGCGCGAGGACATGACCCGCCAGGTGCGCGCTGCCCTGCAGGCCAACCCTGACCTGCTCGGCCTGTCGCTGGTGTTCGAACCCAATGCGCTGGACAACAAGGACAGCCTGTTCGCCGGCAAGGCGGACCTGGGCAGCAACGCAACCGGGCGCTTCGCCTTGTACTGGTCGCAGCCGCGGGTCGGCCAGCTGACCTCCATGGCCCTGCCGGAAAGCGACATGGCCAACACCGAGATCGGCCCCAGCGGCCAGCCGGCCAATACCTGGTGGGTCTGCCCGCGTACATCCGGCAAGGTCTGCGTGGTGGAACCGTACTTCTATGACATCGATGGCCAGCAGGTACTGATGACCAGCATCGTCTTCCCGCTGGCGGTCGACGGCAAGGTGATCGCCACCCTGTCCGTCGACATCAACCTCAACAGCCTGCAGGCCCTGAGCCAGGACGCCAGCCGCAGCTTGTACGAAGGCCGCACCACGGTCGGCATCCTCAGCCCGGTAGGTCTGCTGGCCGGCTACAGCGCCGACGCCAGCAAGCTGGCCCAGCGCTTCGACCAGGTCGACACCGCCAAGGGCGCCGAACTGGTGCGCAAGCTGGCCGATGGCAAGTTGACCACCCTGCACGACCAGCAGCGCCTGAAGGTACTGGCAGCGTTCCGGCCGATCCCCGATGCCCAACCGTGGGGCGTCCTGCTGGACGTGCCGGAGGACGCCCTGACCGGGCCGGCCGAGGCGCTGAAGCAGGAGCTGGACACACTGAACACCAGCGGCACCCTGCTGGAGCTGGGCCTGGGGCTGGCCGCGGCAGTTGCCGGCCTGTTGCTGGTGTGGCTGATGGCCCGCGGCGTGACCCGACCGATCCTCGGTGTGGCCGCCATGCTCAAGGACATCGCCAGCGGCGAAGGCGACCTGACCCGCCGCCTGACCTATCAGAAGCACGACGAACTGGGCGAGCTGGCCGGCTGGTTCAACCGCTTCCTCGACAAGCTGCAGCCGACCATCGCCGAGGTCAAGCGCTCGGTGCAGGCTGCCCGTGGCACCGCCGACCAGTCTTCGGCAATTGCCACGCAGACCAGCGCCGGCATGGAGCAGCAGTACCGCCAGGTCGACCAGGTGGCCACCGCCTCGCATGAGATGAGTGCCACCGCCCAGGACGTCGCCCGCAGCGCCGCCCAGGCCGCCCAGGCTGCCCGCGACGCCGACCAGGCGACCCGCGAGGGCCTGGCGGTGATCGAGCGTACGACCACCAGCATCGATGCGCTGGCTGCCAACATGAGCGAAGCCATGGCCGAAGTCGAGGGCCTGGCGCAGAACAGCGAGAAGATCGGTTCGGTGCTGGAGGTGATCCGCTCGATCGCCGAACAGACCAACCTGCTGGCGCTCAACGCCGCCATCGAGGCGGCCCGCGCCGGTGAGGCCGGCCGTGGTTTTGCCGTGGTCGCCGACGAAGTGCGCAACCTGGCCCAGCGTACCCAGGAGTCGGTGGAAGAAACCCGCCAGGTGATCGAGGCGCTGCAGAACGGTACCCGTGAAGTGGTCGGGGCGATGGACAACAGCCACCGCCAGGCCCAGGGTGGTGTCGAGCAGGTTGGCCAGGCGGTCACTGCCCTGCAGCGCATCGGCCAGGCGGTGACGGTGATTACCGACATGAACCTGCAGATTGCCTCGGCCGCTGAAGAACAGAGCGCCGTGGCCGAAGAAATCAACAGCAACGTGGCGACCATCCGCGACGTCACCGAGTCGCTGTCGGGCCAGGCCAACGAATCGGCGCGGGTCAGTCAGTCGCTGAACAGTCTGGCCAACCAGCAACAGGCGCTGATGGATCAGTTCCGCGTTTGACCGCGAGCAGGGCCGGCGCCCGCCGGCCCTGCAGTCTCGTCGTCGCCGGGGCATCCGGGCGGGTCGTCTACACTTGCCGCACCACTCAACGGCAACCGACGAGGGCCTGGATGAAGAAGATCCCAACACTGTTGGCCGGCCTGCTGCTCACCGTAGGCCTGGCCACTACCGACAGTGCCGCCTCGGCCGAACGCAGCGAGCCCATTCACTTTGGCGCCATCGGCTGGGAAAGCGGGGCCCTGACCACGGAAATCCTGCGGCTGATCGTGGAGCGAGGCTATGGCTACCCCACCGACACCCTGCCCGGCAGCACGGTCAGCATGGAGGTTGCGCTGGCCCGCAACGACCTGCAGGTGATCGCCGAGGAATGGGCCGGGCGCAGCCCCGCCTGGGTCAAGGCCGAGCAGGCCGGCCAGGTGTATGCCCTGGGTGATACGGTGAAGAACGCCGAAGAAGGCTGGTGGGTGCCGGCCTATGTGATCGAAGGCGACAGCGCCCGCCAGCTCAAGCCCGTGGCGCCCGACCTGCGCAACGTCGACGACCTCAAGCGCTACCCGCAGGTATTCCGTGACCCGGAAGCCCCGGGTAAAGGCCGCTTCCTGAACAGCCCCACCGGCTGGACCTCGGAAACGGTCAACAGCCAGAAGCTCAAGGCCTACGGCCTGGATGAGCTGTACAACAACTTCCGCAGCGGCTCCGGGGCGGCAATGGATGCCGAGATCGCTGCGGCCATCCGCCGCGGCAAACCCGTGCTGTTCTACTACTGGAACCCGACCCCGTTGATGGGCCGCTACAAGCTCGTACGCCTGGAGGAACCGCCGTTCGATGCCCAGGCCTGGGCCACCCTCACCGACCCTGGCAACCCTGAGCCGAAGGGCAGCCGTTCCCTGCCGGCGAAATTGTCGATCGGGGTGTCCAAGGCATTTCACCAAAGCCACCCGGAGCTGGTGAGCGTGTTCGAGCGAGTGGACTTGCCGATCGATCGGCTGAACAAGGCCCTGGCCGAAATGAGCGAAAAGCGCACGCTGCCCCGCGATGCCGCACTCGCCTTCCTGCGTGATAACCGCGAGGTGTGGAAACCCTGGCTGCCGGCAGACGTCGCCGCCAAGGTCGAAGGCAGCCTGTAGGCAGCTGCCTGGGTGCAGGCTTGCTGGCAACCGGAGCGGGCCTGACAATGCACTGACCGTTCAGCCCGGACCCACCTGCATGTCCCTCAAAGCCCTGCGCACCTTGGTGACCATTGCCCGCCACGGCACGTTCGCGCGTGCCGCCGACCTGCTCAGCCTCACCCCCTCGGCGGTGAGCCTGCACATCAAGACCCTCGAAGACGAACTGCACGTGACCCTGTTCGACCGCAGCCGCCGGCAGGTGGCACTGACCGAGGCCGGCCAGTTGGCGGTTGCCCGTGCCGAGGCCATCCTGGCTGCCTATGATGAACTGGCCGACGCCCTGGCCAGCGGGCCGAGCCTGCGCGGTCGCCTGCGCCTGGGGGCGATCCATACGGTACTGGCGCGGCGCTTGCCCAAGGCACTGGTGTGGCTGAAGGCACACCACCCGCAGTTGCACATCAGCGTGGCGTCCGGCATGTCGGCCGAACTGGCGCGACGCGTGGAAGATGGCGAGCTGGATGCCGCGATCACCACCGAACCGGTCAGTCCCTACCCGCAGAGCCTGGAATTCACCGCGTTGTTCGAAGACCGCTTCTGGGTCATCGCCAGCCCCGAGCTGGCCGGGCGCAGCGTGGCGCAGTTGCTCGCCAGCCAGCCGTTCCTGCGTTTCGACAAGCGGGCCTGGGCCGGGCGACAGATCGAACAGGAACTGCGCCGCCAGCACCTGCAAGTGAGCGAACAGATGGAGCTCGACAGCCAGGAAGCCTTGGCACGCATGGCCGTGATGGGCCTGGGCGTGGCCATCATTCCCATGGCTGACGAAGACCTTGCCCGCTTGCCGCCGGCCACGTGTCTGCCGTTTGGCGAACCGCAACTGATCCGGCGCGTGGTGTTGCTGGAACATGAGAAAAGCCAGCGGCGGCACTTGAGTGCAGTACTGAAAACCGCGCTTGAAGCTTGAGATTGCGGTCGACGCTCGTGTACAGGCCTGCTCCTGGCGAACATGCATTTTTTCTCAACAGTCAGTGAAGAAAACAACGTTTTTACAGATCGGTTGCGCCCCGTAGTCTGTGCCCGTACCCGTCCACGGAACGCTGACCATGCTCCACTTGCTGCTGACCACCCTGCTACCGATCATCCTGCTGATTGCCCTGGGCTCCCTGCTGCGCTTGCGCGGCTTCCTTGCCGATAGCTTCTGGCCTGGCGCCGAACGCCTGAGTTACTACGTGCTGCTGCCATCGTTGTTTCTGCACGGCCTGGCCAGCGCCAACCTCGACGGCGTGCCGGTGCTGGGCATGGTCGGCGTGCTGATGCTCTCGACCATCGCCGGGGCGGTTCTGCTGGTGCTGTACCAGGGCGCAAGCAACCACGACGGCGCCGATTTCACCTCGGTGTTCCAGGGCGGCATCCGCTTCAACAACTACATCGGCGCCACCCTGGCAGCCGGTCTCTACGGTAGCGCTGGTATCGCCCTGGCTGCAGTCGCCAACGCCGCCATCGTGCCCTTGGTCAACCTGCTTTGCGTGCTGGTGTTCGCCCGTTTCAGTGCCCGCCATAGTTCGCCTGCCACGGTGCTAAGGGCGATCTTCGCCAACCCCTTGATCATCGGCTGCACGGGCGGCTTGCTGCTGCGCGCCAGCGGGCTGGGCTTGCCGGCCGGGGTCGAACCTACGGTCAAGGCCCTGGGCCAGGCCGCCCTGCCGCTGGGCCTGCTGTGCGTCGGCGCCGCCCTGGGCGGCGCCAGCCTTGGCCGGCAGGTGCGCCCGCTGATGGCCGCATCGGCGTTCAAGTTCCTGGTCATGCCACTGACCACCTGGGGCCTGTGCCGGCTGCTGGGCCTGGGTGGCCAGGCGGCGACGGTGGCGGTGCTGTTCCAGGCGCTGCCCACGGCTTCCTCGTCCTATGTAATGGCCCGGCAGATGGGCGGTAACGCACCGCTGATGGCGGCCATCATCGCCTTGCAGACCGTGGCGGCCGCCGCGACCTTGCCTTTGGTACTCATGCTGACGCTTGACTAGACTGTGAACCAGCCCACAGATCGGGAGCGTGCCCATGCGCCGTGCGTGGATAGTGGTCGGCCTGGCCTCGGCGTTGCTCGCAGGCCCCTTGCAGGCGGCCGATGCGGCCAAGGCCGCCGTCGCCGAGGACAAGGCCGAAGTACTCGAGGAAAAAGTGGTGGAGGACGCGCCACCCCCCAGGAAGGCCGAAATCCTCACCCCCGGTGAGGCGCAGGCCGTGGACCCGGCCGGCCAGGCGCCGCTGGATGACAGCCTCACCTGCCTGGCCCGCACTGTCTACTGGGAAGCCAAGGGTGCCGACGCCGAAGACATGGCCGCCGTGGCCAGCGTGGTGCTCAATCGTCTGGGCAGCGAGGGCTTCCCGGACACCATCTGCGGCGTGGTCAAGCAGGGTGTCGAGAGCAAGGCCTGCCAGTTCTCCTGGTGGTGCGACGGGCGTCCCGACCAGGTCGAGGAGCCGCAGCGCTATGGCGTCGCCAAGGAGATCGCGCGCAAGGCGCTCAACCAGCAACTGAAAGACACCACCGGTGGCGCGCTGTACTTTCATGATCGCAACGTGCACCCGGACTGGGCCAAGGCCTATCGCAGGACGGCCCAGACCCGGCATTTTCTCTTCTACAAGCCAAACCAGGCGCTGGCGCGCTGAACCCCGCCCAGGCCAGCCATGGCAATGAGGCGCCAGATCGCACTTTTTCGGCGCTGGCCGGTCTACTCCCTCTTTTGCCGCCAGCAACGATTGCCGGCGTTTTCATTGCTTTGCACGATCCCGGGCCAAAAGCCCCGGGCTTGTGTAGGATGAGCAGCGCAAACCACGACGCTGCCAGTCATAGGGAGATCCACATGCGCGTCCTGTCATCCGTTGCCGCCTTGTCGCTGGCCCTGGTCGTCTCGACCGGGGCACTGGCTGCCACCGGCGAAGAGGCGCAACTGATCGATTCGATCAATACCTACCGCAGCAAGGCCCAGCCCTGTGGTGGCGAAGCGTCGCTGGAGCTGCCGCCGCTCAACAGCGATACCCGCCTGGCGTTGTCACCAGAAGGTACCCGCGACCTGCAGCAGGCGATGACCCGCGCCGCCTACCCCATGGTCAACGTGCAGGCCATCAGCCTGTCCGGGCCGCGCGATGCACGCGCTGCCATGCACGCCATCGAGGAGAGCTTCTGCCAGGTGGTGCTCGACCCGCAGTTCGTCGATATCGGCGTCAGCCAGGAAGGCCGCGAATGGCGTATCGTGCTGGCGCGGCCGCTGCTCAGCGGCCGCCTGGGCGACTGGCAGGCCGAAGGGCAGAAAGTACTGCAGGAAATCAATGCTGCGCGCAAGGTGCCGCGCCAGTGCGGTGGCCAGCCGTTTGCCGCGGCCCCAGCGCTGAGCTGGAGCGGCGTGCTGGCCGGCGTCGCCGCCAACCACACCCGGGCCATGGCCAACCAGAACTTCTTCGACCATATCGACAAGGATGGCCGTACCCCCGGTGACCGGGCCGAACTGGCCGGCTACCTGTACCGGCAGATTGGCGAGAACATCGCCGCAGGGCGTGATACCGCGCACAAGGTGGTCGATGGCTGGCTGGACAGCCCGGGGCATTGCGCCACGCTGATGAACCCGGAGTTCCGCGAACTCGGGGCTGCCTATGCGGTGGACCCGAAAAGCGATGCGGGCATCTACTGGACGGGGGTGTTCGGGGCTCCGCAATGAGGCAGGCGGAGATAGCCTGGTTTCAGCCGTTCGGCATGAGCGGCTCAGCGCACATCGTTGTATTCCTCCATGGTCGCAAATACCGGCAGAGCCAGTGCCATTCTCCGCGTCGCCTGCTTCGCGGATAAATCCGCTCCTGCAATTGGCGCTGTTCCTGTAGGAACGGCTTCAGCTGCGCTCACCGGCAAGGTTGGTGCCTTCCAGCGCGCCACCTGCTTCGCGGGCACCTGCACGCAATTCAAGGGCGCTGCAACCGAACCGCCGGCGTATGCACTTGCCCAGGTAGCTGGCGTCGCCCAGGCCCACTTCGTCGGCAATCTGCGCCAGGCTATGGCTGGAATTGAGCAAGCGCCAGCGCGCCTGCTGCAAGCGCATTTCCAGCCACCAGGCCTTGGCGCTCACGCCATGGCTGGCATGAAACTGCCGGTCCAGCTGGCGGCGGCTGATGCCCAACTCCGCTGCCAGGCGCTCCACCGCCCACGACGTCCCCAAGTGATGCCGCATCAGCGCTTGTGCCCGCTGCACCTGCCGCCCCTGCCCTGGCCCCAGCTCCAGCGAGCGCAAGGCATGGCGGCTGTCACGCGGGTCATCCACCAGCATGTCAGCGAGGCCCTTGAGCGCCCGGGTGCGCCCACAGACGCCGGACAACAGCGCGACGGCCAGGTCGATGGCAGCGGTACCACCCGCGCAGGTGATGCGGCCACCGTCAATGCAATACAGCTGCTCAGGCAGCACCTGTAACTGCGGGAAGGCTGCACGAAACTCGGCCTCATGGCGCCAGTGCACGACCACCTTGTGCCCCTCCAGCAAACCGCATGCAGCCAGCAGGAAGGCGCCATTGTCCACCCCCACCAACTTGACGCCGGCTTTGCCCGCTTGCCTGAGCAGCGCCTTGTAGCAGGGCGCCAATGCGGCCGTGGCCATGGCATTGCGCCCACCGAATACCACCAGGTAATCGAAACTGGCCAGGTCAAGCTGGCTGACCAGCGCCTCGACCTGCACCACCGCACCACTGCTCGAGCGTACCGGGTCACGGCTGAGCCCGGCCACGGTCCAGCTGCAATAGCGCTGCTGGCTGTAATCCTCGTCATCGGCGCTGAAGCGCAATTTGTCGAGAAAGGCGCCGAACGGCAGCAAGGCGAACTCCGGTAACGGCAAGATCAGCAAGCGGATGTCGGGTGACATGGCATAGCGTCCAGAAACGACCATGGAATGTCCAGATCATACCCTGTCGGGACGTGATCCAGACCATAGACTGGGTCCTTCTCCTCAATGAGGCTCATCCCGCCATGGCACTCGACACCTGGCTGATCTACCTGCTGGCCAGCATCGGCCTGTCGCTCACCCCAGGCCCCAACAGCCTGCTGGCCCTGAGCCACGGCGCCTTGTACGGCGCACGGCGGACATTGTTCACCATCATCGGCGGGGTGTTCGGCTTCAGCGCCCTGATCGCCTTGGCCATGTTCGGCCTCAGCGCGTTGCTGCAGGCCTCGGCCTCGCTACTGAACGTGCTCAAGTGGCTGGGGGGGGCCTACCTGGTCTGGCTGGGGATCCAGCTGTGGCGCAGCCCGGGCCTGCACCTTGAGTTGACCGGGCAAGGCGCCCGGCTAGGCAATGCCGGTCTGTTCCGCCAGGGCCTGCTGTCGGCCATGGCCAACCCCAAGGTGCTGTTGTTCTATGGTGCGTTTCTGCCGCAATTCATCGACCCGCAGCGTGGGCTGTTCTCGCAGTTCGTGGTCATGGCGGCGACCTTTGCCAGTGTCGAGTTTCTGGTCGAATACCTGTTGGCCCGCCTGGCGTTTCGCATCCGCCCCTGGCTGACCAAGGGCGGCAAAGGCTTCAATCGCTGCTGTGGCAGCCTGTTTGCCCTGATCGGCGTGGCGCTGCCGCTTGGGCGATGAGCCAGGCAGCTTGCGCAGCAGCGCACATCGTCCTTCAGTTGCGACGGGCCTTGGCCAGGAAGATGACCAAGGCTACGCCCGGCAACCCTGCCCCCACCCACGCCACGCCCTGCCAGCCGAACTGGCTGAACACTGCGCTGGCGACCGCCGAGCCCAGCGCCCCGCCGAGGAAGATGCTGGTCATGTACACCGCGTTGAGCCGCCCGCGGCTGGCCGGGTCCAGCGCGTACACCTCGCGCTGGCCGATTACCATGTTCATCTGCACGGCGAAATCCAGCAGCACCCCGGTGAGGCCCAGGCCAATCACGCTGTAGCCCGGCGCTGTCAGCCCCAGCAGCAGGGCCGCCGGGGCCAGCAACAGCGCCAGCAGCGAGCCGGCCCGGGCATGCCCGGCATCGGCGAGGCGACCGGCCAGCGGGGCGGCAACGGCACCCACCGCGCCCACCAGGGCGAATACCGCGATCTGGCTCTGTGACAAGCCATGCTCACCGGCCAGGGCCATTGGCACCGCGGTCCAGTACAGGCTGAACGCCGCGAACATCAAGGCCTGGTACAGCGAGCGCTGGCGCAGCAAGGGGTAGCGGCGCAGCAGTGTCAGCAGCGACAGCATCAAGCCGGCATAGCTGGCCTTGTGCTCGGGGCGACGCTGCGGCAGGGTCAGCGCCAGCAACAGGATGATCGCCAGCATGACCCCGGCGGCACCGACGAACACCGCGCGCCAGCCGAAGTGGTCGGCCACCACGCTCGACAGCGGCCGCGCCAGCAGGATGCCCAGCAACAGGCCACCCATGATGTTGCCGACCACGCGTCCACGCTGCTGCTCCGGCGCCAGGTGCGCCGCCAGCGGAATGAGCATCTGCACCGCTACCGAACTGAAACCGATCAGCAGCGCATAGCCGAGGAACAGCTGGCCCTGGCCACTGCGGCTGGTGCCCGCCAGCAGCAGGCTGACCCCGGCCAGCACCGCCGTGGCCACCATCAGCCGGCGGTTTTCCAGCAGGTCGGCCAGCGGCACCAGCAACAACAGGCCCAAGGCGTAGCCTAGCTGGGTGAGCGAGACGATCAGGCTGGCGTGTTCGGTGGACAGCCCAAGGTCCGGGGCGATCAGCCCGACGATGGGCTGGGCATAGTAGATGTTGGCGACAATCGCGCCGCAGCAGAACGCCAGCAGTGCGACCAGGGCCCGGCTCAGGCCGGTGGCTGCCGGCTGGGCGGCGGCAAGGGAGGGGTTCATGCGAGGTTCCTCGGCAACGGATGGAATATGCCAGCCACCTTACCCAGCGACGCTGACGCCGGGAATCCGGTGCTGGCGCAACGCGCTTTTGCGCGCTGCGCAACGCTAGCCACGCGGTGTCAGCAAGCCTTCGCAAAAGTGCATGAACGCATTCACCCGCCGGGAGCCACGATGGTTGGGCAGGTACAGGGCATTGATACTGCTGTTGGCCGCCCCGGGGCTGGCCTGCCAGTCAGCGAACACCCGCTGCAGGCGCCCCGCGGCAACATCTTCGTGCACCAGCCAATCGGCCAGCAGCGCAATACCGCTGCCGGCCAACGCGGTTTCGCGCAACAGGTCGGCATTGGCACTGCGCAACGGCCCGCTCACATCCAGCTCCAGGCTCTCCTGCGCCCGGGCCAGACGCCAGGGGCGGCCTTTCTGCCCGTAGCGAAAGCGCAGGCAGGCGTGCTCGAGCAACTGCCGTGGATGCTCCAGGGCGTCACGCCCGGCCAGGTAAGCCGGGCTGGCCACCAGCCACCGCTCGAAGCGCCCCAACTGGCGACACACCAGCTCGTCATTGGGTGAAGGGTCACCCAGGCGGATCGACAGGTCGTAGCGGCCATCGAGCAGGTCATCCAGGCGGTCGCTGAGGTCGATGTCCAGTTCCAGTGCCGGGTGCTGCGCCAGGAACGACCCGAGGTGCGGGGCGATGACCCGCCTGCCGAATTCCACCGGCAAGCACAGGCGCAGCACGCCGACAGGCTCCTCGCCGCGGTCGGCGACGCTGGCATCGGCCTCGTCCAGCGCTTCGAAAATACCCCGGGCACGCTCGTAATAGCGTGCGCCGGCCTCGGTCAGGCTGACCTGGCGCGTCGAGCGGTTGAGCAAGGTAGCGCCCAACGCGGTTTCCAGGGCATCGACCAGGCGTGTCACCGACGAGGTCGCCAGCCCAAGCCTGCGCGCGGCAGCCGAAAAGCCCTGGGCATCGACGGTGGCCACGAACATTTTCATCGCCAGGAGTTTGTCCATTTGCTGCCCGTCTTCCAAATCCCGGAAAGTTCTTACAAACGACCGGGCGGGTCAAGCAGCGCGGCACCTGGAAATCGCGTCCATAGTGGAAGCAGTCCCCTTCGAACGAGGCATTCCATGACATTGCACAACCTCCTGACCGACCTGCCCCCTTGCGCCGCCACCAGCGCTGAACGTGTCGATGAGTTGCTCAGCCGCCCGGGGGTGCGCGTGGAACGCATCGTCTCCACCGGCCAGGCCAGCCCGCCCGGGTTCTGGTACGACCAGGCCGAAGGCGAATGGGTGGTCTTGCTCAGCGGTGCGGCGGGCCTGCGCTTCGAGCATGAACAGTACACCCGCCTGCTGGCAGCGGGCGATTGCCTGGACATCCCGCCACATTACCGCCATCGCGTGGAATGGACTGCCCCCGGCACAGCGACGATCTGGCTTGTGGTGTTCTACCGCAGTGGCAGTCCGTGGCCGGCGTAACCAGACAACATCCGCAGCTGGGCCATATGAACAGCTTTTCTCGTCATTTTCGCCACCTGATCCATACTTTTAGAGGCATTCGGGCTCGTTCTACCCTGCGACAATCAGCCTCACAAAATTATGTACCAACTTGTTAATTAGCAAGCTAAGCGTTTAAACTGCGCGTATTCCACCTGCTGAGATCCCTGGCATGAAAGCAATACCGCGCGCTTCCGGCGCTACACACATCATCCTGGTCGGCCTGGGCGTGATCATCGCCCTGCTTGGCCTCCTCCTGGCGGCGGGCGGCGTCAAGCTGGCCGGCCTGGGCGGTTCCTGGTACTTCCTGGTCGGCGGCCTGGCCATGGCCATCGCCGGTGTTCTCATCGCACGTCGCAAGCCGGCTGGCGCCTGGCTGTACGCGGCGTTCCTGCTGGGTACCGCGATCTGGGCACTGGTCGACGTTGGCCTGGTGTTCTGGCCGCTGTTCTCGCGCCTGTTCATGTTCGGCGCCATCGGCCTGGTGGTGGCGCTGGTCTACCCGCTGCTGGCGCGTGCCAGCGGCGCCAGCAGCGGCCGTGGTGCCTATGGCGTGGCCGCGGTCATGGCCGTGGCGCTGGTCGTCGCCGTCGGCAACATGTTCGTTGCCCACCCCACTGTCGCCCCCGCCGGCAAAGGCCCGGGCATGACCCCGGTCGAGGCCGGCAAGCAGCAGAAGGACTGGGCCCACTACGGCAACACCGAAGGCGGCAGCCGCTTCGCCGCGCTGGACCAGATCAATCGCGACAACGTCAGCAAGCTCCAGGTGGCCTGGACCTACCATACCGGTGACGTGGCCATCAGCGACGGCAACGGTGCGGAGGACCAGCTGACCCCGCTGCAGGTGGGCAACAAGGTGTTCATCTGCACCCCGCACAACAACCTGATCGCGCTTGACGCCGACTCCGGCAAGGAACTCTGGAAAAACCCGATCAACGCCCAGTCCAAGGTGTGGCAGCGCTGCCGTGGCATGGCCTATTTCGACGCCAGCGCGCCAATCGCCCAGCCAACCCAGCCGAACAGCACGCCGGTCACCGTCGGTAGCGTGCCGGCCGGTGCCAACTGCCAGCGTCGCCTGCTGACCAACACCATCGATGGCCGCCTGATTGCCGTCGACGCCGACACCGGCGAGTTCTGCCAGGGCTTCGGCAACAACGGCCAGGTCAACCTGCTGGCCGGCCTGGGCAACGTACCGGACTCCTACTACCAGCTGTCCTCGGCCCCGCTGATGGCCGGCACCACGGTGGTGGTCGGCGGGCGTATCGCCGACAACGTGCAGACCGACATGCCTGGCGGCGTGATCCGTGGTTTCGACGTGTTCAGCGGTGAAATGCGCTGGGCCTTCGACCCGGGCAACCCGCAAGACCGGCAGGCGCCACAGGGCGACAAGACCTACGTGCGCAGCACCCCGAACAGCTGGGCACCGATGTCCTACGACCCGGCGATGAACACCGTATTCCTGCCGATGGGCTCGTCGTCCACCGATATCTACGGCGTCGAACGCACCCGGCTGGACCACACCTACGGCGCTTCGGTGCTGGCCCTGGACGCCACCACCGGCAACCAGAAGTGGGTGTTCCAGACCGTGCACAACGACCTGTGGGACTTCGACCTGCCGATGCAGCCGAGCCTGATCGACTTCACCA